>Ga0209721_1000221_pt1 | contig 57003 bp, 63 predicted proteins | sample TshhotsprinmetaG_FD_184139 | JGI IMG/M metagenome (GOLD analysis project Ga0209721, IMG submission 184139) | Hot spring microbial communities from South Africa to study Microbial Dark Matter (Phase II) - Tshipise hot spring metaG (SPAdes)... | ecosystem: Environmental > Aquatic > Thermal springs...
TAACTGCAGTGCCTGATTTGGGTAAGGTGGTTTGTAGATTCTAAATGGCAAGACAGGTGGTTTCCGCTACGTAAGCGGTAATCCGGGTATGCTGGAGATTTATGGAACTTTGCATACCAGTGGCATCGACGTGAGGTTCAGTAATGCGATTAACTACCGCGCTTTTAACTTTGCCGACCCTACCGAGCGCAACGCCTCAATATTTGTGGAAGGGGGCAGCATCTACATCCAGGGTGACTTGCTGCCCGATGCCAGCTCGGCCACCTTTCCCGATCAGGTACTGGGGTTGCTGGCTCAGAACAACATCGAGCAGCTTACCAATAACGCCATGGGGATCTTTTATGCTGGTAATCGCTTCCGTACCCAGCAAGGCCAGCGCACACTGGGTACCGTGGTATCCAACGAGTTTTGCACTACCAGTGCAGGTGGCAATCAGTGTAACGCGGGTCAACAAGCTGAAGTGACGTATATTCCTACCATGGGCAACATCCCGGTGGCAGCCCGAATCCCTGAGGACACCGTTATTGCCTCCTTTAAGGTGATGTCCTACGAACGGCGCTAATAGTAGAAACCACCTACCACATAAATGGGCCAGTAGACTGGAATTATGCCGCTCAAGCGCCAACTGGCCTGGGTGATCGGACTACTGGCCTTTATTCCCAACCTGGTTATAGTTCTGACTTTCTGGGCTTCTTTTCAGGGAAGATCGCTGGAAACTTCGTTGTTTTTGCTGGTTTGGCTGTCGGTGTTGGCTCTGACTGCAGCCGGGGTGGGTTATTTCTTGGCTAACACCCTTATGCACCCAATCGACGAGCTGACCCGTAGCCTCCACTACCTGCGGGGAACTGGCCGCACCCTGGCCGAGCTTTCGCTGCCCTCGCCCAAGCAGCCACCCCCTGCCGAAATTGCCCAGTTGCGCGAAGGCTTTGAAGAGGTACTCGATCATCTGCGTGAGCTGTTGGAGGCGCGTGAAGCTACCTACGCGGCCCTGACCCACGATCTCAAGACCCCTTTGTTGGCTAGCCTGCGGGCGCTGGAGTATCTAGAAGAAGCCGACAAAATTGGGCCGGAAAAGCGAAAAGAGCTGCTGCGTAACTTGCGAGAGGAATTGAGCCGAAGCTACCTGCTGGTAGAAAACCTGCTCACGGCCAGCCGCCTCGAGGCCCGGCGCATCCAGCCGGAAAACCTCAACCTGCGCTCCGTGCTGGAGGACTTCCGCCTGCGCTATGCCCAGCAGGCTCAAAAACGCGGTCTGCGCCTGGAGATAGAGGGGGCTGGGCAGGCCAGGGCCGAGCGACTCTTGCTCGAACGGGCGCTGGCTAATCTGGTCGAAAACGCGTTGCGTCACGCCCAAAGCCGGGTGGTGCTGCGGGCGGGGGATGGCTGGCTCGAGGTCGAGGACGACGGGCCGGGGCTGCCTGACAATCTGGAAAACCTTACCCAGCCTTTTCGCAGCCAGCGCCTGCGCGGGGTGCGGGCGGGCAGTGCAGGGCTGGGGCTATACGTGGCCCGACGGGTGGCCGAGGTGCACGGCGGGCGGCTGGAAAACCTGGCCCTGCCGGGACAGGGAACCCGGTTGCGCATCCGGTTGGCCTAAAAGGCTCCTTGCAGCCAGCATGTGATATTTGACCATGGGCGGCGGGTACCTTGGAAAGAAGCGGGCAACCCTATCCAGAGCGAATAAAGGCTCGTTTAAGGCTGTTTTGCGCGGTGCATTAACAACTTATTAACGTAACGCACCAACCCCCATCTGGGGGTACTTGAATTCAAACGGCCCGTCCAAACTCGAGGCGGTATGGCGAGGTGTTCGCAGGCTAGCAAGCAGATCAGAACGCCGGGGGGCTTTACCCTGCTGGAGCTCATCGTGGTGATGGCCATCCTGGGGGTAGCAGCCGGCCTTGGCATCGCCCAGATACGCAACATTGGGCAGCGACAACAGGCTTTGGCAACGGTGGATCAAATCCGTCAGCTTTTCTGGCAGGGCGCGACTGCGGCAGCCAGCCGGGGCGGCACCAACTTCTTGTTGGTGCGCAGCGGCAACACCCTGCAGGTGCAGTCCCAGGTGGATGGAAGCGTGCTGCGCAGCGTGACCCTGCCGAATGGGGTGAGTTGTAGCCTAAGCAACGGCACACTGGCTACCTTTACTTCCCCTGGAAAAGTAATTTTTTCTAGCAGCTTTCCGGCCAACCGCCAGTTCACCATATCCGCTGCCGGGCAGACCTTTACCCTGACGGCCACCCTGATCGGGGAGGTGCGACGCCAATGAGAAGCCGAGGACTGACCCTTATTGAGGTGGTGGTGGCGGCGGGCGCGCTGGCGATTGTACTGGGAATCTTTACCACCTTGCTGGTGGGTAACATGCGGCAGACCAGCATTGTAGGGGGGCGGGCCCAGGCCAATCAGCTAGGGCTTTTTTTGGGTCGGCAGATCCTCGAGGCCGACGAACGGGCTGTTCCAGACGAGGGTGAAAGCCTCACCTGGGGCTATGGTCAGCTCACCAACGCCACCAGTGGCTTTCCCAGCCTTACCAGCGAGCAGCAGTTCGCCAACCTGGCCCTGTACCGCGCCAGTGTCACCAACCAGGGAGCCCCTTCCTGGGCCAGCAGCAACTGGCAGATTAGCCAGTACCGCATCGAGATCTGCTGGCGTAGTCCGGAGGGGGAGCAGTGCGTCAACCAGAGCATCGTTGGCCCTTCGCCGGCCCAGGTGGGAACCGAGATTAACAGCGGTATCAACTAAAGGAGGTTACTTTGCGTCCTCGAGGTTTCACAGTCCTGGAATTGCTGCTGGCCCTGCTGGTGCTGGTGATCGTGATGACGCTGGCTTTCAACACCAGCATCCAGGGGTTGCAGCTTAACCAGTCCAACGAGGCGGTGAGCTCGGCCCAGAACAAAGCCCGACGGGTGCTGGAGGTGCTGAGCCAGGATTTGCGCACGGCGGCCTTCGCTATCGTGACCCACACCCCCTTCAACAGCAATGCCACCAGCATCTCTTTTGCCCAGGTGGCGGGGGGGGCTGGTTACGCGGTGAGCGCTGTGGCTGGCAACAGCCTGGCGATTGTGAGCAACTCCCCCACCATCGCCACCGAAATTCCGGTGGGCAGCCGGCTGGTTGTGATCGACGGCAACGGCAACGCAGTGCTCACCCGTACCACCGGACTGCCCACGCTGAGCGGTATCAATACCTACACCATCCCCACCACCTGCAGCAACCTGCCGGTTACCGCCACCTCCCAGACCCTGGCCTCGGTGGTTAGCTTGCTGGGCTATAGCTACGATGCAACCAACCGCAAGCTGGTCTACCAGGCCCTGGGCGATGCGACAACGACCGATGTGGCCTACGATGTGAGCAATTTCCGCATCGATTACGTCTACCAGCGGCGCAATGGTTCTTCGGTTAGCGAAGAGCGCAACCCCAGCGGCTACCTGGTGAGCGGCCGGGCGCAGCCCTACTTCACCAGCAGCGGATCGGAATATACGTTGCGTCGGTTGCAGTTCACCCTGGGGGTTCAGCTACCCTTGCGCGGGCGCAACGTGGAGCGAACCTACACCGGGCAGGTGGATATGATCAACAACCTCTACTATCAGGCCAAGGTGGTGAGCATATGCAACCCATGAGAGATCGCCAGGGCATCGCGATTGTGGTAGCCCTGACCATTATTCTGCTGTTGAGCGTGGTAAGCACCTTAATGTTCACACGTTCCATCAACGACTTGCGTACCAGCCGGGATAACACGGCCATGGCGCAGGCCATCAACCTGGCCCGGGGCGGGGCGGTGGCGGCCACGGCCCTGCTGTCCAACGAGGTGCGGGCCAGCCTCGAGAGCATCGTGCAATCGGCAGACCCCAGCATCGGCGGCATCAGCACCAGCGACATCTGGTACTACGGCGGCAACGCCACCCAGCCCATCGCCTCCACGGTGGCGGCCCGCCTGGCTGTGCTGGCCAACACCCTCCAGACCAGTCTTAATGCGGCCATCTGCAACCAGAACTTTGCACCGGATGGTTCGGGCGCCACGGTGCGGGTGCGCGTGCACTTTACCACCGCCCCGGCCTGCGGCCAGCCCTTTCCTGCTTCGGCCCAGCTACCATCCGGGTATGTGGTAGACGACGACAACAACCCAGCCACGCCCTTAACCCGCCAGGTGCAGGGGTACGCCCTGCCCTACGTGATGGTGGTCACGGCCTCTCCCGGCACCCCCTACCAGCGCAACGTGATGGTGCAGGGTGAGTACCGCTTCTTGCTAAAAAACGGCAGCTTTGCTCGCTACGCGCTGTTTACCAACCGACACCGTACCCGCTCCAATAGCTCGGTCTGGTTTACCAGCAACACCCTGTTCGATGGGCCGGTGCACACCAACGAGCGCTTTAACTTCTCCTTCAATCCCTGGTTTGGCGGTTATGTGACCAGCGCGGGCTGCACCAATGCCGGGGCCAGCAGTTGTGCTGGCTCTATCAGCCCTGGTGCGTTTTTTGGTGCGGGCAACAACACCACCTTTTTATCCCCCAGTCAGATGACCAACCCCAACGCCCCCTCCTGGACCAGCGGTGGCATTACCCACGCCCCGGTGTTTGAGGGCAACCCCCGGGTGAACTGGCAGGAGCCGTTTATCCCCATGCCGGATAACAACCAGAACCAGCGCAGCGCGGCGCAGACGGGGGGTCTATACTTTAACTCCGACATTGCCCGGCTCACCCTGTACGCAGGGGATGACACTGGAACGCCGCCCACCTGCAACGCTTCGGGGGTTTGTACGCCGGCCACCTCGCCCTACCAGTACATCGAGGTCTGCCTGACAACAGCCTGCACAGGGAACAACCGGCTGCTATACCGCTACGATGCCAGCGGGGCGCTCTACCGCTACAACGGAAGCTGGCCCGGCGTGCTGGTGCGGGCGGGCTTCAACGGCATGATCTTTGCCGATGGAAGCATCAACAACCTCACCGGCCCAGCCCGTTCCGATGCCAGCAACCCCAACACCGCCCCCCCAGCGCTGGCTAGTTTTGCGCAGATTACCGTAGCCAACGCTGGTAGCGGTGAGAATATCCGAATCCAGGGTGACCTTAAGTACCAGAGCCCGGCCTGCAGCGGTACGCCAACCCGGAGCGGCAACACCGTGACGCGGGCCACCTGCAATAACCTCTCCGCCGACAATATCCTGGGGGTGTATAGCCAGGACGGGGATATTCTGCTGGGCAACGGCACCAACAGCTCCTTGCAGGATCTGACCATTCACGGGGTGCTGATGACATCGAGGGGCGAGGTGGCGGTGCAGAACTACAACAGCATCTCTCCGCGTGGTTCCATCCGCTTGCAGGGGGGGATTATCCAGTACACCTACGGGGCCTTCGGGCAGTTCAACAGCTCCACAGGCCAGATGATTCAGGGCTATGCTCGCCAGTTCACCTACGACCCCCGGATGCAAGACCGGGCCCCGCCCTTCTTCCCGACCACCGGGGTGGTGCAGGTGAGCGTAGCCACCCCCCTTAGCTTTGGCCAGCGCGAGCAGGTGTACTAGCCGGGCTTTCACGCTTCCACAGCTCCCCGAAAAGCAAAGGGGGCTGTGGAAGATTTTTTCTCGAGCCGTAACTTGCTAATCTGGAAGCTGGATGCGCCTTTTGATTGCCGATGACCACCCTTTGTTTCGCATGGGCCTGCGTGCGGCCCTCGAGCGTGAGGGTTTTGCGGTGGTGGCCGAGGCGGGCGACGGCCAAGAAGCAGTTAAGCTGGGCCTGGAGCTATTGCCCGATGGGGTGCTGCTGGATGTGCGCATGCCCCAGATGGACGGCATTACGGCTACCCGGATGCTACGGGAGCAGCGCTACAACGGACTCATTGCCCTGCTAACCACCTTCAACGAACCCGTGCTGGTTCAGCAAGCCGCCTACGCCGGTGCCGATGCCTATTGGTCGAAAGAGCTGCCCCCGGAGGCTTTGGCTGAGCGTCTGCGCAGGCTGGGCCTGGGGCTGGAGCCCCGCCTGCGGGCCCCCGAGCTGCCCAGGTTGACCGCCCGCGAGCAAGAAGTGTTGCAGTGGATGGCGCAGGGGCTATCCACCAAAGAAATTGCCCGCCAGATGCATATTTCGCCAGAAACCGTCAAAGATCATTTATTGAGGCTGTACGAAAAGCTCGAGGCCCGCAACCGTGTGGAGGCGCTCGAGCGGGCCCGCAGCCTGGGGCTGTTGAGCGTATAGAGCCGCGCCCATGTGCAGGGGTTGGGCGCTTGCCTCAGGTAGGGCTTATAATCTGAAGCAATTTTCGAACTTGCGGAATTTTTGGTGCTGCAATTGGGGGAGAGGTTTATGTCAGATACAAGGGGCCTTGCATTGGTTTCGACGCTGGTGTTTATGTTCATTGTTATTGTGCTGGTTAGCATTGCTATGCTATCCTCCCTCAACAACCGTCGCAATGCCCAGGATGCCCTGCGCACCTCCCAGGCCCAGTTTGCTGCCGAGGCAGGGCTCGAGCGGGCCGTGGCCCGGCTGTGGCACCAGGTGCTGGCCAGTGCGACCTCCCGTAGCGTAACGGCTTATGGCGTCGAGTTAGACCGGATGGGCCTGACCAACGGCACCACCATACCCAGCTTGTTCGGTGCTCCACAAAGCCTGGGGGACGGCTCGAGCTTTGTGGTGCAGGTCTCGCGCCAGGATGATACCCGTCCCGATCCCGACGCCATCGTACTGACCGTGACCTCCACCGGTACCCTGGCCGACGGCACCACCCGGCGCCTGCGGCAGGTCTTCCGGGTAGATCGGGCCTACTTTCCATTCGACTACGCCCTTTTGACCAACAACGCCGAGTGCATTTTTTGCCACCTGGAGGTAAAAAGCCTGGATGCGCTGCGGGGCAACCCCAACCCCAACGACCCCAGCACCTGGTGGCGGCGGGCCAAGGTGGGGGTGCTGGAAAGCCTGATTATGCGCGACGATGAAGAAGCGGGGGTGGTGCACGGCCCGCTGGTGGCTCGAGGCACTATCAGCCGGCAGTACAGCGGTGCTATCGGCCCTTCCAGCCGCTACTACACCACCATGCGCCCCGGTGATACCCGCATTCGCTCCGCCACTCCCATCACAACCACCCCGGCCGACTGCTCGACCCCCAGCAACTGCACCACCCCGCAAAACTTCTACTACAACTACCCCGATAGCAGCAGTCTGGCAGCGTTTGGCAACCGCTTCCCCGATGGTGAGCTGCCCGATCGTTTTCCCCTGCCCATCCCAGATGCCAACCACAACCGGCTCATCGACGACGCTGAGTGGAACGCCGAGGTGGGCTCGAGCCTGGCCGGAACCAACGAGAGCTACAGCGCCGGCACCATCACGGCCGCCATGATCCTCAACCCCGCTGGTCGCGTCGCCTGGCCGGGCGGGAGCGCGGTGCAGACCCGAACCTCGGCCGATCTGGGCCAGAACCCCACGAATGTGCTGCTGGATGGTTCTGTCATCCCGATTGAGCTGAGCGGTACGGTGTTCATCAATGGAGACGTGGTGCTGAGGGGATTTGTTCGTGGCAACGGCACCCTTCTGGCCCGCGGCAACCTCTACGTGATGGGCGATCTGACCTACGATTGCGGTACTGGGAGTGGCCTGGTTCCCTGCGATTACAGCAACCCCAGCCGCCTACCCCAGCTCAACCTAATAGCGGGCGGCAATTTGCTGGTAGGCGACTTTATGACCGTTCAAAGCGACATAGAAAGCCTGAGCGAAGAGCAGATGCTCAGCACCCGCTCCAACCAACCCACCATCAGCTTCTGCAGAGAAAACCCTACCGACGCTGCCTGCTACCCGGAAGAGCGCCCGCGGCCCAACCTGGCCCTGACCGAGATAGCCAACTTCAACCGGCGGGAGTTGCAACGCTACCTGCGCGACAATAGCTACCGGCCGCGTTTTTACACATTTGGCGAGGATCGCATCTACTTCGCCACTGGTTGCAGCCATCAACCACAAAGATATGGAGAATACAGCACCATTGCAGCGGGGGCTCGAGTCTCCTTCTGCCGTGGCGACACGATACTGAGCAGCAGCACCCTCACAGCCGAACAAGCCAGCCGCATCCTGGCCGGTGCAGTCCGCTACGAAGTGACCTCGAGCTCCTTCAACAACGCCATTCTCAAGAATCTCTGGGCCAACTCTATGAACGCCCGGGGTACCGGCCCACTCCGCACCGATGGGCTGCTTTATTCAGCCAATGCTATTTTTGGCCTTGCTCAACGCAAATATACCAAGCTGGGTGGGCGTTGGGACTTGCGGGGGGCCCTGGTGGCCGCCGATACCGGCATCTTGGTGCCCGGCCCCGGGGATGGCTCTTCGGGCCTAACCATCTACCACGACAGCCGCCTGCGCCCTCGAGTACCGGGGGGTCAGCAGGCCCAGCTTAGAAGGGGCGTGTGGGAGGTGGTTGGGCAGTGAACGCGCCTTCACAAAAGGGCATCAGCCTGCTGGAGCTTTTGATCGCGCTGGCCGTGCTGGGCATCCTGCTGGGGGTGGGTTTGGTCTCACTGAGCGCTTACCGACAAAGCCTGGTTATCCGCGAGGCGGCCACCCAGGTCGCGACCGAGCTCCAGAGCATCCGTCAACAAGCCCGCCGGCAATCGCTTAACTTTTCCTTTCAAGCGGTGGAGGGTGGCAACACCTACAAAGCAGGCCGTACCGCTGAACTGGCCTCCCTGCCCAGCAGATCGCTGCCCCCAGGGGTGGTTTTCCAGCGCGTCCCTGCTGGTGGGGGTGGCGTTACCTTCCTGGCCCCGTACGGCGTGGTTGACGCGGCCAACCGCACTTTTACCCTCCGGGGGCCGGGCAACCGGGTGCTGAATGTGCACGTGGTGGGCAGTACCGGCAAGGTGGTGGTGCGTGCGCCGTAAGGCTTTTTCCCTGGTAGAAGTGATGGTGGCCCTGGCCATCCTCTCCATCACCATTTTGATTTTGAGTTACTTTGGCTCGAGCTTCACCCTGACCCGCAACGCCCAGATAGACACCCAGGCCCAGGCCTTTGCCCGCAGCTACTTCGATACCCTGCGGGCCCGCTGGTCAACAAGAGCTGCTTTTGCTGCGGGGACACCGCCTTCTGTGGCCCTTCCCAGCGGCTTTAGCAACCTTACCATCGCCACCGAGGATGTTCAAACCATCGGAACCCAGGTGGTGTTGCGCCGGGTTACCCTCCAATTCACCGGCCCGCAAAACCGGCCGTACCGCTTCACCACCGAGGTGGTACACCCCCCCCAGTAGAGGCCTTATGCGCAAGACAGGCTTTACCCTCATAGAAATGCTGATTGCGGCCGCCATTGGGGTGGTCATTCTGACTTTAATTGCCGCGGGATTGCGCAGCAGCGGTGATAGCCTGCGCTTCATACAAAACAACCAACTCCTTACCGAAGACCTGCGCAACGCTGGCAACCTGATAAGCGACTATCTGTCTGTGGCGGCTTTTGTGTACCCTCCCGGCGTGACCCTTAGCATAGGCAGCGCGGGTGGCTATAGCGTGCGCAATCCGCGCACCGGCGACAACACCTGGCAGACGGGTCTGGATCCGGTGATAGCCCTGCTCCAGCCCCCGCGAGTAGAGAATGGGGTGGAGGTGGTGAAATTCGTGATGATCTACCCGCTCAACCGGGGCTGGGTGGTCGCGCGGGCCACCGGGGCCGAGAACCCCGGCTCAGACCCTGCCAACAACGACAAGTGGTTGCTGTACATCTACGAACGCAACCTGACGGTGGGTGGCAACCGCCTGCCCAATGGGCTACCGGCCACCATGCCCACCACCATACCGGGCAGCAGCGGCAACCTGCTGGCCGACTATGTGCAGCCGGGCGGTTTTATGGTGAGCTTTGCCGACTGCCTGAGCTTCGACGAGGAGGGTCTGGCCATCCCGGTGCCCTGCCCTTCCACCGCACCTGCACCGCTTCGGGCCGAGCACAGTGCGGCGCGGGTGCGTTTTTCGCTGCAGGGCGAGATAAGGCAGGGGGGGCGCGACGCCCGCGTGCCGGCCAGCCCCCTGCGTTTCGAAGCGGCTCCCCGCAACCTGCCCCAGCGGCTTAGCGAGATTAGCCTGAACTAGTCGCGCCCGGCCGACAACACCGCCAGGAAAGCCTCCTGCGGCACATCCACCTTGCCGATGGCCTTCATGCGCTTTTTGCCTTCCTTTTGCTTTTCCAATAGCTTTTTCTTGCGGGTGACATCGCCGCCGTAGCACTTGGCCAGCACGTCTTTGCGCAGGGCCTTGACGGTGGCGCGGGCGATGATTTTGCCCCCGATGGCTGCCTGGATGGGCACCGCGAACTGCTGGCGGGGGATGACCTCGGCCAGCTTGTCCACAATCTCACGCCCGATGCCATAGGCCTTGTCTTTGTGGGCAATAAAGGCCAGGGCGTCCACCGGCTCCTCGTTGACCAGGATGCTCACCTTGACCAGATCGCCTTCCTGGTAGCCGGCCTGTTCGTAGTCCATGGAGGCGTAGCCCCGGCTGATGGACTTCAGGCGGTCGTGGAAGTCGTAGAGGATCTCGCCGAAGGGCACCTCGTACACCAGCTCCACCCGCTTGCCGACGTAGTGCATGTTGCTCATCTTGCCGCGCTTTTCCTGCAAAAGCTGCATGATGGAGCCCACGTATTCCTCGGGGGTGTAGACCGTGAGCTTGACGTAGGGCTCGTAGATGGCCTCGATTTTGTCGGGGTTGGGCAGCTCGGAGGGGTTGTGAATCTCGATCTCCTCGCCGTTGGTGAGCTTGACCCGGTAAATCACGCTGGGGGCGGTGGAGATGAGGTCGAGGTCGAACTCGCGCTCGAGCCGCTCCTGCACAATTTCGGCGTGCAGCAGCCCCAGAAAGCCGCAGCGAAAACCAAAGCCCAGCGCCTCGGAGGTCTCGGGCTCAAACGAAAGCGCCGCATCGTTGAGCTTGAGCTTCTCCAGGGCCTCGCGCAGCCGGTTGTACTCCTGGGTGTCGGTGGGGTAGAGGCCGGCGAACACCACCGGTTTGGCCGGCTGGAAGCCCGGATAGGGGGCTTCGCAGGGGTTCTGGGCCGAGGTGATGGTGTCACCCACCTGGGCATCGCCAATCTCGCGGATGGCGGCGGTAACCCAGCCCACCTCGCCGGGGCCCAGCCGGGCGACGGGCTCCAAGGCCCCAGGCCGGAAGACCCCCACCTTGTCCACCTCAAACACCTTGCCGGTAGACCAGATGCGGATGGTGTCGCCGGGCTGGATGCTACCGTCCATCACCCGCACGTAGGGGATCACCCCCTGGTAGGCGTCGAAGATGGAGTCGAAGATCAGGGCCTGCAAGGGGTGCTCCGGGCGGCCCTTGGGGGCCGGGATGCGGGCCACGATGGCCTCGAGGATATCATCCACTCCCTGGCCGGTTTTGCCCGAAGCAAAAATGCAGTCGTCGGCGGGGATCCCCAGCACCTCTTCCACCTCCAGCGCCACCTCCAGGGGCTGGGCGCCGGGCAGGTCAATTTTGTTGATCACCGGGATGATGGTGTGTTCATGCTCCATGGCCAGGTAGAAGTTGGCGATGGTTTGGGCCTCCACCCCCTGCGAGGCATCCACCACCAGCAAAACCCCCTCCACCGCGGCCAAAGCCCGGCTCACCTCGTAGCCGAAGTCCACATGGCCGGGGGTGTCAATCAGGTTGAAGATGTAGGTCTCCCCGGCTTTGCTCTGGTAAAACAGCCGCACCGCGCTGGCCTTGATGGTGATACCACGCTCGCGCTCGAGTTCCAACGAGTCCAGAAACTGCTCGCGCATCTCTCGATCCGAGACGGCTTTGGTCATCTGAAGAATGCGGTCGGCCAGCGTAGACTTGCCGTGGTCTACGTGCGCGATGATGGAAAAATTGCGAATCCGTTCCTGCACAGCCTATCCATTGTAGCCGATGCTGCAGGAAAGTCTGTAGTTGCGGCGGGCGCTTGGCGGAATGGGCAAGAAAAAGGCGGCAGGTTGATGGTCTTGGTGAACCTGCTCGCCCTGCATTGACGCCCTCATTGGGGTTCTGTAAAGTTGAGCAGAACATATAGACCGGGTAGCTAAGGAGGTTTCCATGAAAAGAATCGGGATTCTAGGACTGGCGGTTCTGGCCTCGCTGGGGATGGCCCAGACCAAAATTGGTAACTGCGAGGTCACCGGTCCCAAAGGCCAGTTCCCCATCCGCCCGGCGGTGGCCGGCCAGCTTACGGTGCAGACCAACCTGCCGGGGCCGGGCTTCTGGAATGGCGACAGCCCCGCCACCATCAAGGACGGCTTCGAGTACTGCCTGGCCGCCAACATCGCCCACCGCGCAGGGCTGGATAAAGTGGTGGTGCAGAACGTGGCCTGGGATGCCCTGATTGCCGGCCAGACCCGCAACTTCGACTTTGCTCTCTCACAGATCACCATCACCGAGGCCCGCAAGCGGGTGGTGGACTTCTCGAGGCCCTACTTCTCCTCGGATATCGGCGTGCTGGTGCGGGCGGCTGATAAGGCCAAATTTAACTCCCCGGCCAGCCTCAAGACCGCCCGCCTGGGTGTGCAGCAGGCCACCACGGCGGCCAAGTTCCTGAGCGAGACCCTCAAGCACCCCCAGAACCTGACCCGGGTCTTTCCGGATGTGGCAGCGGGCTTCACGGCCTTGCGGGCCGGTCAGATCGATGCCTTCATCATCGACACCTCTATTGTGCTCTCGGAGGCGGCCAAGTCGGGTGGGGCCCTGGTGGTGGTGGGTCAGTTTAGCACCGGCGAAAATTACGGTGCACTCTTTACCAAAGGGAACCCCAACCGAGCCCAGATTGACAAGATTTTGGAGGCCCTGGAGAAAGACGGCACGCTCAAGAAACTATCCCAGACCTACCTGGCTAAGGAATGGGGGATTGACCCCACCACGGTGCCGCTCTGGCGGCCCTAGCAGCCGACAAACGCCCGCCGGCAACGGCGGGCGTTGTGCGAGTAGACATAGCTCGCTGAGTAGTGCTATCTTGAGGCGTCTGGGAGTTTTCTGAGGTGGCCCATGTTGTTTTGTCCACGGCCTGGCGATGGGGGGATTTTCTGTGGCCAGCGGTGGTCGAATGATGTTTGGGTAGTTCAGCGCCTTGGTCCCGGGCCGGGTTACTGTCCAGTTGCCCGTGGTAAGGAGCAGTATGCAAAAAGGTAAGGTCAAGTGGTTCAATGCAGAAAAGGGCTATGGCTTTATCCAGCGCGAAGAGGGGGAACCGGACGTATTTGTGCACTACAGCGCTATTCAGTCTCGTGGTTTTCGCACCCTGAACGAAGGCGACGTGGTAACCTTCGAGATTGAGCCCGGAAAAAACGGTAAAGGGCCTCAGGCCGCCAACGTGAGCGTGGTTGAACCGGCCAAGCGTTTTTAAGAGCAACCACCACGAAGGGAGGGGTGTCGACCCCTCCCTCGTTTGTTGCAAGCCCGGCTCCTAAACCACCCTGCTTTGCGCAAAGCCAGGCCAAACCATGCTGCGCAGCCGTCGTATGTGGCTGTTCTAAGCTTGCTTGCTTTGGATGAAATCGATGGCGTCCTGTACGGTGCGGATTTTTTCTGCGTCTTCGTCGGAGATCTCCAGGCCGAACTTGTCCTCCAGGCCCATGATCAGCTCTACGGTATCGAGGCTGTCAGCGCCCAGATCTTCGATAAAGCGGGCCTCGGGCACTACTTTTTCGGCATCCACGCCGAGTTTTTCCACGATCACTTCTCTTACATCGTCTAGGATTGCCATGTTTTAACCTCCATAAGATTAGGGTTTATTCTACCGTGCGGGATTCTACCACATCAAAACCGGGCAGGGTTTTAGTGTGGGGTCATGCCGCCATCCACACACAGGGTTTGACCGGTGATATAGGCCGCATCGTCCGAGGCCAAAAAGGCCACGGCCTTGGCCACCTCCTCGGGCTTACCGAGGCGCCCGGCGGGGATTTGCTTGAGGTACTCGGCCACAACCTGCTCGGGCAGTTTGGCGGTCATGTCCGACTCGATAAACCCCGGCGCCACGGCATTGACGGTGATGCCGCGGGTGGCGTACTCCTTGGCCACTGACTTGGTGAAGCCAATCAGGCCCGCCTTGGCCGCCACGTAGTTGGCCTGGCCGGGGTTGCCCAGGATGCCCACCACGCTGCTGATATTGATGACCCGGCCCCATCTGGCCCGCATCATCAGCTTGATGGCCTCGCGGGTGGTGTGGAAGATGGCGCTCAGGTTGGTGGCGATCACCGTGTCCCAGTCCTCGTCCTTCATGCGGATCAGAAGGGTGTCGCGGGTGATGCCGGCGTTGTTGACCAGCACCTCCAATCCACCCAGGGCGGCGTTGGCATCGGCTACGAGTTTTTGCGCCGCTTGCGCACTGCTCAGGTCGGCCCCCAGCACCACCACCTGGCTGGCCCCCAGGGCCTGGGCCTCGGCGGCGGTGGCCTCGGCGGCGGCCTGGTTGCCGGCATAGTGCACGGCCAGGGCATAGCCCCGCCGGGCCAGCTCCAGTGCGATGGCTTTTCCGATTCCACGTGACGAACCTGTTACCAGGGCTTTTCGCATACTTCCTCCAGGGCTAGCCTTGCTTCAGCACGGCCAGGTACTCGGCAATTTCCTGTGGGCGGGTTAACGAGCGGGCCTCCACCCCGTCCAGGGTGCGCCCCACCAGGCCGGTCAGAACCTTGCCAGAGCCGAACTCGAGATACACCTTCACCCCTTGCGCCTTCAGGTGCTGCAGAATCTCCACCCAGCGCACCGCATGGGTGATCTGCTCCAGCAGCAGCTCCCGAATGACCGAGGGGCGGGTCTCGGGCTGGGCCCGCACGTTGGAGTACACCGGGAAACGGGGGGTGGAGAGCTCCACCTGGGCTAGGTCGGCGGCCAGACGTTCCCGAGCAGGCCGCATCAGCGAGGAGTGAAACGGAGCCGAGACCGGCAGCGGGATCACCCGCGCTTTGTGGCCCTTGAGCACCTCGGTGGCCTTCGCCACCCCCTCGGCCGTGCCGGAGATGACGGTCTGCTCGGGTGAGTTGTAGTTGGCGACCTCCACCCCGGCAAGGCCGGCGGTGAGCTCTTGGATGGTCTGGGCCGGAACCTTCAAAACGGCGGCCATGGCACCCGCCCCCACCGGCACAGCTTCCTGCATGTACTCGCCGCGTTTGCGCACCAGGCGCAGGCCATCCTCCAGGCTGAGGGTGCCAGCGGCCACGTGGGCCGTCCATTCGCCCAGGCTGTGCCCTGCCGCAAAGCTGGGCAGTGCACCGCCCATTTCCAAATAGGCCTGGAAGGCTGCATAGCCCACCGCCAGAAGGGCCGGCTGCTGGTTGGCGGTTAGTTTGAGTTCCTCCTCCGGGCCTTCCCACATCAGCTTGAGCAGACCGGGCAAAGCGGCCTCGGCCCGATCCAGGGCCTCGCGGGCCGCCCTCGAGCCCTCATAAAGCGCCTTGCCCATGTCAATTTCCTGCGACCCCTGTCCGGGGAACAAAGCTGCAATCATGTCTCACCTCATCAAGGCCATGGCCTTAGTCCGGCTGCCACCAGGTCATCACGCTGGCGGCCCAGGTGAGGCCAGCGCCAAAGGTCACGAACAGGATATGGTCACCGTTGTGGATCTTGCCTGCGTCCAGAGCCTCCTGCAAGGCGATGGGCATGGAGGCCGTGGAGGTGTTGCCGTAACGGTCTACGTTGACCCAGACCTGCTCGGGGGGCAACCCCAGGCGCTCGCGGGCTGCCTCGATGATGCGGGCATTGGCCTGGTGGGGGATCAGGTACTTGATGTCTTCGGGCTTGAGGCCGGCTTTTTCGATGGCCTCGAGCGTGGCGGTGTTCATTACCCGCACCGCAAACTTGAAAACCTCCCGCCCATTCATGTAGGCGTACTGGCGCATGGGGCTGCCGTCGGGTAGTTTGTCGGCGATGCAGCGCAGCATCAGCTCCTTGCCCCCTGAACCGTCGGCCCCCAGGACAAAAGACTTGAAACCATACCCTTCCGGCACCGGGCCAATGACCGCGGCCCCGGCCCCATCGCCAAACAGCACCGCCGTGGAGCGGTCGGTGTAGTCGAGGATTTTGGAAAGGGTCTCGGAGCCGATGGCGAGCACCTTGCGGGCCAGACCGCTTTTTACCATGGCATGGGCCTGGGCAATGGCATAACCCCAGCCTGGGCAGCCCGCCAGCAGGTCGTAGGCGCCGGCATTCAAACCAAAACGATCCTGCACCAAAGCAGCCGTGGCCGGGAACAGGGCATCGGGGGTGTTGGTGGCCACAATCACCAGATCCACCCCCTCCAGCGCGCCGCGCCCATGACGGCGGATGAGGTCTTCGACGGCCCGGAAAGCCAGGTGCGAGGTGAACTCCCCCTCGGCGGCCAGCCGCCGCTCTCGAATCCCCGTGCGGCTGACAATCCACTCGTCGGATGTATCTAGGATCTTCTCAAAATCGTGATTGGTCATCACCCGCTCGGGGGCGTAGGTGCCAAGGGCAAGGATACCAATGTTCAACGTTGCCTCCTAAAGCTACCCCAAAAGCATAGGGCACTTCAACAAAGATAACACCCCCAACCCCCCCTTGTGCTGGAACGCGGCTTGAACCAAGTCTAGACGGCAGATCCAGCGGATGGGGGCAAAAGAACAACCCCAGCCGACGGGTTGCGCCGCCCTGGGGCTGTTGAAGCAGGAATTTTAAGCTTTGACTTCCAGTATCTTTTTGCCGGCGTAGTAGCCGCAGCTATCGCAGACGGTGTGGGGCGGGATCAAAACCCCGCAGTTGGCGCACTTGATGAGGGTGGGAGCCGTGAGGGTGGAGACCGCAGCCCGGCGGATGTCCCGGCGGGACTTGGAGACTTTTTTCTTGGGTACTGGGTGCTTGGCCATCTTGGGTCACTTCCTTTGGGAATACCAACCCCTGGGTGGGGTTGCGCTCGGCAAACCGTTCTCCAATCTACAGGCTGAAGCCCAAAAGGTCAACCTAGCTCCACCCGATCCCCCTGCTTTAGGCCGAGCTGCTCCTGGGCATTGCCCAGATGGATGGCAACCTCTAAAAGCCCGGCGCTGCCCACATAGGCCAGGGCGCTTCCTACCGGAACCTCGGCGTAATGGGAGGCTACCGGAATGTGGTGGTAGCGAATGCGCACCTTTTTGCCGCGGACCTGGGCGGGGGTGGCCAGCAGGGTGGTGATGGCATTGCCGAAGCGGTCAAATGTGAGTACCTCGCCGTGGTTGCCAAAGTTCAGGTGGATGGGCAGGCGCACCAGCTCGGCAACCGGCACCTCCGGGCCGAAGCGGGCCGGCTCAACTCCCGAGGCCAGGTGGGCCGCGACTGGCCCAAATACGTCACGCCCGTGAAAGGTGGCCGATTTGCGGGGCAGGTGGTAGGCGGGGTTCTCGAGCAGGTAGGCTTTGCGCGGGGGGTCTTGCAGGTAGGCCAGGGTGAGCAGGCCGTTGTCCGGGGCCACGTAGCAAAGACGCTCGCCAATCACCAGGACGGCCCGGCGGGAGGAGCCCACCCCCGGATCAACCACCGCCAGCACCACCGACTGCCGGGGTAGATAGGGCACCGACTCATACAGGATGTAGCTGGCCCGGCGGAGGTCGCCAGGGGGCAGGTTGTGGGCCAGGTCGTGAATAACCGCCCCCGGCGCTGTTTGCCGCATGACCGCCTTGACCACCGCGGCGTAGGGGTCGGCCAGACCGAAATCGGAGAGAAAGAAAATTTCCCGCATCTCCAGGAAGTCTATACAAAAAAAGCCCCCTGCACAGCCACCCTCCCAAACCTAGAGCCGGCTGCCGCAAAGGGGTTAGTTAATCAGCAGTGTGCGCACCCAGGGCAGGTTGGCGATCAGGGTCAGAATTAATCCAGCCATAACCCAGGCCGTAGCCCCAGCCAGCGCCCCTTTGGTGCGCAGGTAAAGCCAGCCCAAAAAGAGGCTGGTCATCAGGAAGAAAATTGTAGGCCCAGGAATTGCCAGGGCATACAGCACCGGGATCATCAAGCCGCTTAGCTCTTTGTAGCGCTCTTTAAAAATCGGATACCCTACCCCGCGCACCACCACTTCCAGAAAAGCCAGACCGAAGAAAATGGGATACATGGTGCCGAGCCCGCTCAGGCCCAGGGGCTTGGCGATATAGGCGTACAGGCCCAACAGGGCCAGCAAGACCAGCCCTGCCCAGGTGCCTTCTATCCAGCTCGAGCGCGGCCCAAGAGCCTGAACCAGGCCCGGTTGCCCCACCATTCGGTAGGCGATGAGCAGCGCGAAAGCACCCATTAAGAAATAAAACACCGGGCGTACAACCTGGCCCTGGAAAGGGGTAAACAGGGCCAGTAGGTTCTGATAGAGCACCTGTCCGATACCTATACTGGCCAGCCCGGCTAAAACAATGGCCAGCAGCAGCCACAGGTGAAGCGAGCCGGGCCCAAAGCGCCGCTCGTTGCCCATCTCCACGGTGCGCATTGGTTCAATGCGGCTTTCGCCATAGAGCACCAGTGCCAGGTAGACTAAAAATACGGCCAGCCACGGCCAGACCTTGCCGAGCAGGCTGCTGGGCAGGCTGACCCTCGAGGACAGCTGCCGTAAAACCAGGGCACCTTTCTCAAACTCCCCCAGGCCGTAGTAAACCATCGCCAGTAAACCCAAGGTTTGGATGTAGTCCTTTTCCAGGGGGCCCAGGCGGGGTAAGACCTCTTCAAGAGCTTCCGCTGCTGCGCGGGAATTGCCCGAAAGCCACATCAGGCGGGCTTGCACTAGCTGCTCCTTCGGACTGCTGCCCAGCAAGCCCAGGGCTTCTTGGGGCCGGCCCAGGCGCTCTGCCAGGCGGGCAGCTCCCAGACGGGCCTCTTCCGAGGCCGTTATCCGAAGGTAAGTGGCGTAGGCTTCCTCGTAGCGGCCCAGGGCCTCGAGCACCTGCGCCCTTAGCAGCACTGCTTCGGTGCTGAGTCCCCTGGGCAGGCGCGCCAGCGCCTCGGATGGCCGCCCCTCCAGCAGCAAAAAGCGCGCCTCCAGCAGGGCCACCTCGGGGTCTTGGGGGCCCAGTTGCTTCATTTGTTGAAGGAAGGGCTGGGCCGCAGCCAGGTTGTTTTCCTCGAGGTAGATGCGTCCCAGCAGTTTGATGCTGGGCAGGTGATTGGGGTTGTCCACCAGCGCGAGCTGACAGGTCGCTTTGGCGCTGTCCCGCACCCCCTGGTCGTATAGGGCCTTGCACTGGGTGTAGTAGCCCTCAGCGCCAAGCTGGGCCAGGGCCGTGAACGCAAATAGGGCGATTCCAACGGCAAAAGGAACCGCTCGTAACGCTATCATGGGGGTAGTGTAACATGCGCACCCAGGGTTGCCGCCCACAGATGCACATCCGGTACAATCCGTGCGACTTTGTGGTAGGTTGTGTGCCGTTATACAGGGAGGAAACTGTGAGGAGTCTGGTGCTGGTTTTGATGGTGCTTTGGTCGCTGGCTTTGGCCCAGAACGTCGCAGCGGTTGAGAAACTGGTAGACGACGGCAAGTTTCAGGAAGCATACGAGGCCGGTTTACGTCTGGGCAGCGCGGAGGGTTTTGTGTTGGCGGCTAGGGCGGCCAGCTATTTTGCGGGCTACCTGGCCAAGGACAACGAGAAAGCCGACTGGTTTGGCCGGGCCGAAGCCGCCGCCCGCCGGGCCATCCAGGCCGATGCCGATAACGCCGAGGCCTATTTTGAGCTGGCTCGAGCCCAGGGCCGCCTTTCACAGTACCGGGGCATTCTGGAAAGCCTGGGCCTGGCTAGCAGCATCAAGGAGAACCTGGACAAGGCCCTGCGCCTGAACCCCCGCCATGCCGGGGCCAGGGTTGCGCTGGCCCTGTGGCACCATTCGCTCATCTCCAAGAACGTGGGCTGGCTGTACGGGGCCAACGGCAACCAGATTATGCCCCTCTTCAACGAGGCCATCCAGCTCGAGCCCCAGACCATCATCCACAAGGTGGAGCTGGCCGGGGTGCTGGCGGCCCAGGGTAAGAAAGAAGAGGCCCGCAAGCAGTACGAGGCCGCTTTGGCGATTGCCCCCAAAACCGCTGCTGATCGCTTCGACCTCGAGCGGGCCCGGCGCGAGCTGGCAGCCTTGCGTTGAGCCCGACCCTTCAAGGAAGGGCGCATACGCTTATACCAACCGGCCTGCCACGGGGGCGGTTTTGATACAATTTCGTATTGAGTCAGGATGAGTGGCCTTCATCGCAGGGGCCATTCATCCTGATCGAAGGAAGCGTGCCGGTTTGCTTTGGAGCAGGTACGAAGACAACCTTTATGTAGCCGGTATTATAGATATCGATTTTCAAAAGGAGCTTTGATGAACGACCCTTTTAGCCGTATCCCCGGTTGGAGCCCCCAGCAGCGTGTGGGCCTGTTCGTTGATACCCAAAACCTCTACCACTCGGCCCGCGACTACTACGGGCAGAACGTCAACTTCGAAAGCCTGATGCGCTATGCGGTGGCCAACCGCCAACTGGTGCGGGCCACCGCCTACGTGGTCGAGCGCGAACACGACACCTCGGCCTGGCCCTTCATCTACAAGCTCTCCACCATTGGCTTCCGGGTGCGCCGCATGAATCTGACCCTCAAGGAGACCACCGACGAGGGCAAGCCCATCTACGAAGGCAACTGGGATATGGGTATCGCCGCCGATATGGTGCGGCTGATGCACACCCTGGACGTGGTGGTGCTGGGCAGCGGCGACGGCGACTTTGTGGACATCGTGGAGGTGCTGATGGAACGCGGCATCCGGGTCGAGGTGATCGCCTTCAAGGAAACCACCTCGCAAAAACTGATTGATGCCGTAGACCGCTTCATCCACCTGCCCGAGATCGAGAATGCTTTCGTGCCCAGCAAGGAGCGGGAGCGCACCCTGATACCGCGCAGCGAGCCCTGATTCTGAAATGAACCTCGAGGACTTCGACTACCACCTACCCCCCGAACTCATCGCCCAGAGCGGGGCCGAGCCCCGCGACGCCTCGCGGCTGATGGTGATTGACCGCCAGACCGGCCAGATTACCCACCGCATCTTCCGCGACCTGCCCCAGTACCTTCGGGCAGGGGATGTGCTGGTGCTCAACCAGAGCAAGGTGATTCCGGCCCGCACCTTTGCCACCAACCCACACGGAACGGGGCTCGAGGTGCTGCTGGTACGAGAAATTCCCTCTGGCGAGGGGCTCTGGGAGGCCCTGCTCAAGCCGGCCAGGCGGGCTAAGGTGGGCTCGAGGCTGACCTTTCCCGATGGGCTCTTCGCCACCGTGGAGGCCATCGAAGCAGACGGAACCCGGTTGCTCAGGTTTTCCGGTAATGTCTGGGAACACCTGGAAAACATCGGAAAGATGCCGCTGCCGCCCTACATTCAGGCCTCGGTAGATCCGGCCCGCTACCAGACCGTGTACGCCAAAACCCCCGGCTCGGTGGCCGCGCCCACGGCGGGGCTGCACTTCACCCCCGAACTGCTGGACAGGGTGCGGGGGCTGGGGGTGGATATTCAATACGTCACCCTGCACGTGGGCCCCGGCACCTTCAAGCCCGTCCACGACGACCCCGACCGGCACGTGATGCATTTGGAGCCCTATGAAGTTTCGCCCCAGACCGCCGAGGCGGTCAACCGTGCCAGGGCCGAGGGGCGGCGGGTGATTGCGGTGGGCACCACGGTGGTGCGCACGCTCGAGACCGCCTATAGCGCCGAGCTGGGGGGTGTCCAGGCGGGGGCCGGCGAGACCCAACTGTTTATCCGCCCGGGGTTCAAGTACAACGTGATAGACGCGCTGATTACCAACTTTCACCTACCCAAATCCACCCTGCTGATGCTGGTATCGGCCTTTATGGGGCACGGGCTGATGAAACAGGCCTACCAGACCGCAGTGGCCGAACGCTACCGGTTTTACAGCCTGGGCGATGCCATGCTGATTCTGTGAAAACTAGGCTTCGACAGCCTCGAGCGCTTCTTCCCGGACGATAATCTGCGCCGGGTTACCGATGGCGGTTGCGCCGGGGGGCACGGGTTTGGTGACCACCGCCCCGGCTCCAATCCGGGCCCCGTCGCCCACCACGATGGGCCCCAGCACCACCGCATGGGCCCCCAGCAGCACCCCGCTGCCAATGGTGGGGTGGCGCTTCTCGCGGGTGAAGCCGGTGCCGCCCAGGGTCACCCCGTGGTACATCAGCACATCGTCGCCTACCTCGGCGGTCTCGCCAATCACAATGCCCATGCCGTGGTCAATCACCACCCGGCGGCCAATGCGGGCCCCGGGGTGAATCTCGACCCCCGTGAACATACGGGTAAAGTGGGCCAGAATGCGGGCCAGTAGCTTGAAGTTGGCCCGCCAGAGCCAGTGGTTGAGCCGGTGCATCCACAAGGCGTGCATCCCTGGGCTAAACAAAAAAGCCTCGAGAGGCCCTCGAGCCGCCGGATCTCGTTCGAGCACAGCCTGTATATCTTCTCTAAAACGTTCGATGACTCGCAGCATGGCCTGAACCCACAGCCGACACTATGCACTAAAGAGGTCAGCTTCTAAGTACCCAAGATTAATTCACCTGGAGCAGGACGGCTGTGAGCCGATAGCCTATTGCTTTAGCTAAGCTCCAATCGAGACGTTATCCAGGTTGAGGTTGGTGTACACGTTCTGCACATCGTCGAGCTCTTCCAGCGCCTCTACCATGCGCAGCACCTTCTCGGCCTCTTCCTGGCTCAGGCTCATGGTGTTTTGCGGCACCATGGTGATCTCGGTGTCCTCGGGCTTGAAGCCTTTGGCCTTGAGGGCGTTGGCCACGGCATAGACTTCCTGGGGGTCGGTGTAGATTTCCAGGCCTTCCTCGCTCTCCTGAAGATCAATCGCCCCGGCCTCGATGGCGGCTTCCTGGGCGGCCTCGCTGTTGGGCTCAACCCAGATATAGCCCCGCCGCTCAAACTGCCACGAGACCGATCCGGTAGCCCCCAGGCTGCCCCCGTGTTTGTTGAAGATATGGCGCACCTCCGAGGCCGTGCGGTTGCGGTTGTCGGAGAGGGCCTGCACGATGATGGCCACCCCACCCGGTGCGTAACCCTCGTACACGATCTCTTCGTAGTTGCTCCCCTCGTCGTCGCCGCCGGCCAGGCGCTTCAAAAGGCGCTCGATGTTGTCGTTGGGAACGTCGGCGTCCCGGGCGGCTTCGATCAGGTTGCGCAGGTTGACATTGGCTGCTGGGTCGGTACTGCCCCCGGCCCTGGCCGCGGCTGCAATCAGGCGCAGGTATTTGCTGACGATTTTACCCTTTTTGAGGTCGTTGGCGGCTTTTTTGCGCTTAATTTGTGCCCATTTGCTATGACCAGCCATACATCACCGTTCCTTAGTATACGTCAGCCCCCACCGGGGGAAGCAGTCAGCCCTCGAGGGGCTTTTGCTTGCAACAGGCCTTTAGAGCTTGGACTTAGAACAATTGCGGCGGTGTTCTATAATGGCCTTTATGCGTCGCGTCGTCGTTACCGGAATTGGCCCGGTGGCCCCCAATGGCATCGGAGCCGAAGCCTTTCACAAAGCCCAGCTCGAGGGCCGGTCGGGCATCCGCCGCATCACCCAGTTTGACGCCTCGAGCTACCCCGTGCAGATTGCCGGCGAAGTGGATATTAACCCCGAGGCATACATAGACAAGCGCGAACTGCGCCGCCTGGATCGCTTCACCCAACTGGCCCTGATTGCTGGGCATCTGGCCTTGCAGGATTCAGGGCTGGAGCTTGAGAAAGAAGACCCCACCCGCATCGGTACCCTGATCGGAACCGGCATCGGGGGCATGATCACCTGGCAGGAGCAGAGCAAGGTGCTCTTCGAAAAGGGCGGCACCCGCCTATCACCCTTTTTCATTCCCATGATGATCGCCAACATGGCCTCGGGCCAACTGGCCATGAAGTACGGCTTCATGGGGCCATCCTCCACTGTGGTGACAGCCTGCGCCACCGGCTCAGATGCCATTGGCAACGCCTTCCGGGTCATTCAATTGGGCGAGGCCGATGTGATGCTCACCGGTGGCACCGAGGCGGTGGTTACCGAGATGGCGATTGGCAGCTTTGGGGTGATGCGGGCCCTCTCGACCCGCAACCACGAGCCCGAAAAAGCCAGCCGTCCCTTTAGCAAAAGCCGCGACGGCTTTGTGCTCTCGGAAGGGGCCGCGGTGCTGGTGCTGGAAGAGTACGAGCGGGCCAAAGCCCGCGGTGCGAAAATCTACGCCGAGCTGGTGGGCTTTGGGCGCAGTGCCGATGCCCACCACATCACCGAGCCCCACCCCGAGGGCGCGGGCGCGGCCCTGGCCATGCAGGCGGCCCTCAGGGATGCCAGAATCGGCCCTGAGCAGGTCGGCTACATCAACGCCCACGGCACCTCCACGCCGGTTGGGGACAGGGCCGAGACGCTGGCTATTAAAAAGGTCTTCGGTGAGCACGCCTACAGGCTTTCGGTCTCGTCCACCAAAAGCATGATTGGTCACCTGCTGGGCGCGGCGGGGGCCATTGAGGCTGTGGCTACCGTACAGGCCCTGGCCAGCGGAATTCTGCCGCCCACCATTAACCTCGAGGATCCCGATCCCGAACTCGACCTCGACTACGTGCCCAACACCCCTCGAGCCAAACAGGTGGACTACGCCCTCTCCAACTCGTTCGCTTTTGGGGGCATGAACGCCACCCTGCTCTTTAAGCGGGTCTAGCTGGATCAGGTTCGACCGGGAGACTTCCTACAGGCGCTTCGGCGGATTGCCGAAGCCAGGGGCCGGCTTTTACAACCCCAGGCCCAGCTACCATTCGCTTAACATTTTTTTGCGTATCATTGAGGGAATATGGCCCTACGACATGCGCTATTAAGCGGTATGGCAGCCTTCGCGCTGGTCGGTTCAGCGGTGGCTTCGCCCGCCCAGGATCTTTTCGACCAGGCCACTTTCCTGATCGGCTTTTACTACAACGGCCCGGCCAAGGTTCCCCCCTTCAGGGAACTGCGGCGGCAGTACCAGCCGGAACTCGACCGGCTCTGCGCTTCCGAAGGCAACCGCTGCGGCTTTGATAAAGCAAAACAGGTTATCGAGCGCATTGTGCGGGATATTGCCGATCCGTTTACGGTCTTGGTCACTCGAGACCAGCTCATTGATGACGAGCGCTATGGGGCTGGCCTGGGGCCTGCGGCCCCCAGGATAGGGGTCTGGGTACGCGAGACCCCCAGGGGGCTGGTGGTGAGCGAGGCCTTCCCCGGTGAGCCGGCCTATGAGGCGGGGCTGCGCCGGGGCGACCTGATTACCCAGGTGGCAGACCAGCCTGCAACCCTGGCCCGGCTGAGTGCGGCTGAAGCAGCCCGCAACCCCTTTAGCCTGCGTTATAGCCGGCAGGGTGCGGCCCGCAGCCTGACCCTGACCCCACGGGTGGCCGGGGCCACCATGCAACCCAGGCTGGAGATCAACAACAACATTGCCTATCTACGCGTCTATCACCTGTATAGCTCGGACAGCTACTCCACCGCCCAGCGCATCCACGAGGCCGCGCGCCGGGCCGAGCAGGCCGGGGCCCGTGGGATGGTGATCGATCTGCGCGATGCCCTGACCGGCTACGACTCGGAAGCCCTGTTGGCAGCGGCGGCCTTTACCGGTACAGGGGGTTTTATCTACGACCGCCGCTTCCAGGGGCTGGACGAGACCCACACCGTGGAAAACGGCAAGCTATACGTGCAACCCGAGGGAGCCGAAAAGGAGGAGCAAAGTGCCCTCGAGCGGCCTTACCTGGCCCGCATCCCGGTGGTGGTGCTGGTTAACCGCCATACCTATAACTCCGCCGAAATGCTGGCCTACTTCCTGCAGGCCGCGGGTCGGGCCAAGGTGGTGGGAGAGCCCACCGCCGGTGCCCTGGGGATGTCGGGCAGCGCCGAGGGCCCCCTTATCAACGGCGATTTTATTGCGGTTTCTTCGCTTAGAATGCGCAACCTGGATGGCTCGCCCTTCCCCCTCAAAGTCAGTCCCGATGTGGTGGTGGAGGACGACCTCGAGGCCCTTGTTGCCGGACGCGATCCGGTGCTGGAGCGCGCCCTGGAAATGCTGCGATAGGTGAATGCTATGCGCCAACTGTTTGCCACCCTGGCCCTGCTGCTGGGCTCGTTTTCGCTGGCCTCGCCGGCCCAAGACCTCTTCGACCAGGCCAGCTTCTATCTGGAGTTTTATTACAACGGTCCGGCCACGCTCAACCTCAAAGAGCTGACGGCCCGCTACCAGAGCGCACTCGATCGCGCCTGTGCTCCCCAGAAAGATACCTGCCCCTACGAGCAAGCCGTGCCCATCATCGAGCAGATGCTGGGAGAACTCAACGACAACCACACCTATTACCTGAGCCCCGAGGAATTGCGAGGCTCCCAGGAAAGCCGACAGGGTAACGCGCCTTCCCGCACCCTGCGCATCGGTGTAAGCCACCTGCCGATACCCGGCTCCCGCGACCGCCTCATCGTGGATGTGGTGGAGGGGGGGCCGGCCGACGAGGCTGGACTGGCCTATGGCGACCGCATCATTGCCATTAACGGCCGGCCGCTGAGCGAGTTCCCCGACGATAACCAGGTCGTTCAGTTCCTGACGCAGTCGGTGCAGTCGGGGCGCCCGGTGGTCTTAACCATTCTGCGCGGCCCTGAGCGCCAGCGCCTCGAGATCACCCTAACCGGACGCGAGATTAATCTGGCCCGCTTCCCCTCCCTCAAAATTAGGCCCGATGGTGTAGGGGTGCTCAAAATTCCCAACTTCGATGCGCAGGGCCAGGTGGGCCGTCGGGTGCATGAGCTGGTGCGCGAGGCCCAGCAGAAAAATGTGCGGGCCTTGGTGCTGGAGTTGCGTGGAAACAGCGGTGGCCTGCTCAACGAGATGATACTGGCGGCAGCCGCTTTCCTGGACGATGCTTATGTGGCCCTGGTAGACCGCTACCAGACCGAGCGCGCTGAGTTTCGCATCCGCGATGGGCGGCTCACCATTATCCGCAACGGCCAGACCGAGAGCGCCAACCTCCCCTTCCTGGCCCGCTGGCGCGGCCCGCTGGTGGTGCTGGTTGATGGAAACACCGCTTCAGGGGGGGAGTACCTGGCCTCGGCCATCCAGCGAGCCAAGGTGGGGCCGCTGGTTGGGGTGGCCACCCTGGGCATCGGCAATACCACCACCCGGCCCTTCAATCTGATCAACGGGGGGGCTTTGAGCATCTCCTACAACCGGGCCTTTTTCGCCGATGGCACACCCTACCCACCCCGGGCCATCCCAGACTTTGTGGTGGAGAGCTCCCTTGAGCAGCTAGCCAACACCGGGCGCGACCTGCCGTTCGAAAAAGCCCTGGAGGCGCTGGGCATAAAGTCGGCTGGCCGCTAAAGCGATACGCTGATGGGCCGATCACACAGGGGGTGATGCAGGGTGTGGGTTGAAAATTACAACACAACCCGCTTGAGCTGCTTACAATCTGGGTAAATCGTATGAAAGTTTCTACGCGTCTCGTCTTCCTACCCGTGACCACCGATTCGGCTGTAATTGTGCACAACCTGTACTTAAACTGCCCCACCTACATTGCCCTGATTGGGGGGGATATGCCCACCCTCAACGATATTCAACGTGAGCTCGAGACCCTGCGCCACGACACCAGGCGCCAGGCTGTATTGCTGATGCAAGAGGGTCGCGCCGTGGGTTTTCTGGACTACAAGGTGGCCTACCCCGATCTGCACTCGGCCACCATCAGCCTGCTGCTCATCGAGGAAAGGCTTCAGGGCCAGGGCTTGGGCAAGGCCGCTGTGGAGCAGCTCGAGGCTCAGTTGCGCAGCCGGATGAATCGGTTGTACGCCGTGGTCTATGGTAACAACGAGCAGGCCAAATGCTTCTGGGAGCGGGTGGGCTTTGAGCATCTGCGTGATAGCGGCCCGACCCTGAGCTGGTATATGAAGTCCCTGCAGTAGTTTTGGGGGTATTTCCGTGGATCTGGGCATTGCGGGCAGGCTGGCCCTGGTAACAGGAGCGTCGCAAGGAATTGGGCGGGCTGTTGCGATCACTTTGGCGGAAGAGGGGGCTCGAGTGGTCGTGACAGCCCGAAACCAACAGAAACTCGAAGAACTGGTGCACGAAATTAGAGCGGCTGGGGGAGAGGCCCACGCCATTGCAGCCGATCTCACGCAAGACCGCGCGCTCGAGCACCTGGTTGCCCAGACGCAAAAGCTGGGTACGGTGGAGCTTTTTCTGGGCAACACGGCGGGGCCTAAGCCCGGGGCGGCACGAGATTTGAAGGTGCAAGACATTCGTGTGGCCGCAGAGCAGCTTTGGTATCCGATGGTGACTTTGGTTAATGCGCTGCTTCCTGGCATGCAGTCGGGGCGGTTTGGCCGCATCTTGTTCATCACCTCCCTGGCAGTTAAGGAGCCCATCGAGAACCTGGCCCTTTCCAATGCCCTGCGGGCCGGTCTGACCGGTTATGCCAAAACTTTGGCCAGAGAGGTGGCGCCTTTTGGTATCACGGTCAACACCCTGGGGCCAGGCTATACCCGCACGGAGCGGGTTGAGGAGGTATTTGCTTTCCGCGCTCAACAGCAGGGCATCAGCCTGGAGGCCGCGTATGCCCAGCAAACTGCCCAGATACCGGCTGGCCGGATGGCCTCCCCTCAGGAAATTGCCGATGTGGCTGTTTTTCTGCTATCGGCCAGGGCCAGCTACCTGACCGGCCAGGCCGTCATGGTGGAAGGTGGGGCAGTCCGGGGATTGCTTTAGAGGGGTTGGGCTGCTTGGCTGGGAAACGTTGGTTTGGCAGAACCAGCATAGACGAAGCCGCAGGTTTGGCGTCACGGGCCTTGTAGCTCAACTATCCGGTCTACCAGGGAAAGCCAGCTTTTGTCGTGTGTGGCAATCACCACACCACCCCTGGAGCGCGCCTGCTGTACCAGGTTTTCCAGCAAGCCCCGCCCTTGTGCGTCTAGGGCAGCTTCGGGCTCGTCCAGTAGCCAGATATCGGGATTTTGCAGGTGCAATCGAGCCATCGCCAGGCGCTTTTTCATGCCGCTGCTGTAGCTCAGGACAGGCTTGTCGTGTGGAAGCCCAAATTGGGTCAGCGCGGCCCGAATTTCACTGCGACCACCGGTTTTTCCATCGAGCCGAAGTGCGTAGTGCAGGTTTTCAGCTCCGGTAAAGTGCCGGTGGAAAGCCGGTGGATTAGCCAAGAAGCCCACCCTTCCGCTTAACTTGACCGAACCCTGGGTGGGACGCACCAACCCAGCCAGCACCCGCAACAGGGTGGTTTTGCCCACGCCGTTGGGGCCTACCAAGGCAACCGCTTCGTGTTTAGCCAGTTGAAAGTCCAGGTTGCGCAGCACCCAGTCCCGCCCGTAACGTTTGGAAACGGCTATGGCTTCGATAAGCATAGAACATACCATACACGCCGACTACTGGCCGATGAGAATTTTCTCGAGGTTTAGCAGCCACTCGGGGGTGATTTTTATAAAGAAGCTGTTGAGCCGGGTGAAAGTGCCGGTGAACATCAGGATGCCCATTGCGACCAGGGCCACCCCTGCTACCGCCTCGGCCCAGCGGGAAAAGCGGGCCGCCTGGCGCAGCACAGGGCGGATGCGGTCGGTCAACAGGGCCACCAGCAAAAACGGAACCGCCAACCCCAGGATGTAAGCCAGTAGGAAATTGATCCCACCCCCGGCCGCGGTGAGGGTAAGAATGCCCCCCAGGATCGGGCCAATGCAGGGAGTCCAGCCCAGGCCCAGAACGGCGCCGAGCACAAAAGCCCCCCAGGGGCGGCTGGTGTCCCCTTGGTATCGTAAATTAACGCCCCATTGGGGTTTCAGGCCCAGCATGTACAGACCCAGCAGCACCAGGATTGCACCACCTGCTTGGCCCAACAACTGCCGGTTTTCCGATAAAAAACTGCCCAGCAGGGTGAAGGGGAGCCCCAGTAGCAAGAACAGCAGCGAGAAACCACCCACAAAGAAAAGGGCGTTGAGCAGCGGTCGTCCCCGCTCTCCACCCAAGTACAGCAGGTATGTGGGCACCAGGGGTAGTACACAAGGGGAGAGGAAGGAAAGAATACCAGCTAGAAAAGCCGCTACCACACTCATGGCTGCCATCATAGACCTGAAGCCCCAGGACATTCGTAAGTTTTTATGATTCGGTTGGCGGTAGGCTAGGGGTATGTTGCGGGTGATAGGGCTCGGCAAAAGCTATCCGGGGTTCCGGCTGCAGGTCTCCCTCGAGGTCGGCGTGGGGCAAACCCTGGCCTTGCTGGGGCCTTCGGGCAGCGGTAAGAGCACGCTTTTGCGGCTGATAGCGGGTTTGGAGGCACCGGAGGTCGGTCAGGTCTGGCTGGAGCAGACCGAACTCACCCCCCTGGCGCCGGAAGCGCGCCGGGTGGGGTTTGTGTTTCAGGATTATGCCCTGTTTCCACACCTATCGGTCTGGGAAAACATTGCCTTTGGCCTGCGGGAGGCCCGCTGGGATGGCGCAAGCATACGGCGGCGTGTGGCCGAACTGCTGGATTTGACCCATTTAGGGCCCCACGCGCAAAAACGTCCCAACCAGCTTTCGGGCGGTGAGCGCCAGCGGGTGGCCCTGGCTCGAGCCCTGGCCAACCGGCCCCGCCTGCTGCTGCTGGATGAGCCGCTGGGTGCCCTGGACTTGAAGCTGCGGCACGAACTGCTGTGGGAGCTGCGGGCCATTTTGCGGCAGGCGGGGGTGCCGACCATTGTGGTGACCCACGACCAGTCCGAGGCTTTTGTAATCGCCCAGCAGATTGCCCTGCTGAGGGGAGGTGCGGTTGTGCAGGTGGGTTCGCCTGAGCAGCTTTTTCGCCATCCAAAAAACGCCTGGGTGGCCGGCTTTCTGGGCCACCGCAACCTGCTGTCGGCCCAGCAGAGCCAGCAGATGGGGCTGCCGGCTCGCCCACACCTGTTGCCGCCGGAGGCCATCACCCTGGGCCACGGGGAAGAGGCGCGGGTGGAAGAGCGGGTTTTTAAGGGTTTTGTGGTGGGCCTCGAGCTGCTCTGGCGAGGCTGTAAGCTGTACCTGGAGGGCCCGGAGCTGGGGCTGTACCCCGGCGATACCACCCAGCTTGGGATCGATTGGTCTAGGGTGGTTGCGCTGGAGGAGGAGCCCTCGAGTACCCCGGGGGCTGCGCAACCCTCGCTGGAAGCTCCTCGAGCCCGCTAGGCGGTGCTGATCCATGCAACGCTTCACCATTCTGCTAGGCGGTCTGGTTACCCCGACCGAGCGGCTCAAGGCCCAGGTGGCCGGGAGCCGGGTTATTGCTGCGGATGGCGGTATGCGCCACGCCCAAGCCCTGGGGCTTCAGGCCGAGCTGTGGGTAGGCGATTTCGACTCGGCCCCGGCGGAACTCCAGCAGGCCTATGCCCAGGTGCCGCGCGAAACCTATCCGGTGGCCAAGGACTTCACCGACGGTGAGCTGGCCATCGAGGCTGCCCTGGCCCGGGGGGCGGCACAGCTTGTTCTGGTGGGGGCCATGGGGGGTCAGACCGACCAGACCCTGGCCCACCTGCTGCTGGGTATCCGGCTGGCTCAGCAGGGGGTGCCGACCCTGCTAACCTCGGGCAGCGAGGAGGCCCACCCTTTATTGCCTGGAGCCCTGCGGCTGGACTTACCCCTCCACAGCAAGCTGAGCTTGCTACCGCTGGGTGGTTTTTCCGGCCTGAGCCTGCGTGGGGTGCGCTGGCCGCTACAAAAAGCCAGCATACCGTTGGGAAGTACCCAGACCCTTTCCAACCTGGCTGTAGGCCCGGTGGAGATCGAACTCGAGGCTGGCTACGGGGTGGTGGTGGCCTACCCTGAGCCGGCAACCTTGTGAAATTCGTCCAGGAACAGCCCCAGGGCTTCCGCCAGGTGTTCTTGCTCGAGCATGGCCTGCTCAAATGCCGAGGGTTCATCCAGCAGGGCGGGCAGGCGCAGCCACCCCAGGTAGTAGCGCCCGGCCAGACCCGGTTCCTTGAGCCGAAGCCGCTCGGTGTGCGAGAGAAGGGTTTCGAAGGCCTCAGGGCTGTGCAGCACGGGGTATTGTTGCGGGGGTAAACGCTTCAGGAAAGCTTTGAGCAGGCCGGGGTTGGACCAGAAGCCAAAATTAATCTCGTCGGAGATTTGTTCGATGCGCGATAAAAGCGCAGGATCACCCTGACGGCCTACCAGCTTGCGCACCAGCTCACTGCGGCGAAGGCGCAAGGTGGCATACTCGCACAGCGAGTAGAGCTTGCCGGGGAAGAAGTCCAGGGCCTCGCGCAGGCGGTGCGCAATGACGTAGTCCTGGTATTCCCTGAAGGGATCCACGCCTCTATTGTGCGACAAGGTGGGGGTTTAATGAAAGAAGCCACCGCAGAGAAAATACCGCTTCTTTGGTGGGGGCTTCACCCATTCTGGGTTACCGACGCGGTATATTCAGGTATGGATACCCGGGGTTGGGTGCTCAAAGCCATCGAGACGCTGCGCTTTGCCAGCGAAAAGGACATTATGCGTTGGCTGGACGAGGAGGGTGAGACCCTGTCCAAAGACGAGCTTCGACGCACCCTCGAGCTGCTGCTGCAGGAAGACCAGCTCGAGCTCAAAAACGATCTCTTCCGCCTCAAGCGCAAAAGCGGCAGTCAATCGGCTTTCGATAGCCTGTTCAAGGACTGATGGCCCTGCCCCATCCAACTCATGGGCCGGATGGCACAATTTGGGGCATGGGCCGACAATTGTTTTTGCGTGGGGCCCTGGGGCTGGTGGCCATCGGGCTGCTGGCCCTGGCCCAGGCTTTTTCTACCGAGCGCATGCAGGCCGATCTGCAGGCCCTGCTGTCACAGGGGCCGCGGGTCGCGGGCCTGCCCGCCACCACTGCCGCTGGAGAATACCTGGCCGCCGAGCTGCGCAAGGTGGGCTACACGGTGGAATTCCAGCCCTTCACCTACAGCCGCACCCGCGACCAGGGCTCGAGCCTTTTGGTGGGGACGACCAGCTTTCCGGTGAGCAGCGTGGCGGGCAGCCCGGGCCGACGGGTGGAGGGGCCGCTGGCAGTGGTGCCCGGGGCGGGGCTGGCCGCCGACTTCGCCGACCTGAACCTGCAGGGCGCCATTGCGGTGGTGCGCCGGGGAGGGATTCCCGGCCTCGAGAAGGCCCGGCTGGCTGCCGAGCGGGGGGCTGTGGGCCTTATCCTGCTGACCGAGGAGCCCAGCGGTACCCGCTTCACCTTTGGCGGCAATAGCCCCATTCCGGGGGTGACCCTCTCGCAGAGTGATGGCGCTGGGCTCTTCAGCCAGGCGGGAACCCGCGCCGTGCTGGACGTGCGCATCGTGACCGAGGAGGTACAGGGGCGCAACGTGATCGCCAGGCGCAGCAGCCAGAATCCGCTGGTGATTGTGGGGGCCCACTACGACTCGGTTCCGGGCAGCCCAGGGGCCAACGACAACGCCTCGGGCACCGTCACGGTGCTCGAGCTGGCCCGCCAACTGGCCGACAGCCCCCTCGCAGCGCAGATCTGGTTCCTGTTTTTCGACGGGGAAGAGGACGGGTTGTGGGGCTCGCGCCGGTTTGTTGAACAGAACCCCGAAATTGTGCGGGGCCTGAAGGGCATGCTCAACCTGGACATGGTGGGCGTCAACGTGAATGGCACCCTGGGCATCGGCGGAAGCGGTGAATTGCGGGCGCTGGCCGACTGCAACGCCCTGCAGGTGGCCTGTGGCAGCGCGCCGGGTGGGGGCAGCGACCACGTGCCCTTTGCCCAGGCCGGGGTGCCGGTGCTCTTCTTCTTCCGCGGCCTCGACCCCAACTACCACCGCCCCACCGACACCTTGGCCGACCCCGTGCTGATGGCCCAGACCGGCCAGGTGGTGCGGGGGATTCTGGAAAGGCTGCTGCGCTAGTTCCCTTCAGGGCATCCAGTTCCCACCGCATACAATTACTGCTACCCGCTCGGGTAGGTCGTAGCTCATCAAGGCCGGCCCCAAAGCCAGCCCGGCGGTGGGCTCCACCACCTGTTTGAGCCGTTGCATCATCAGGCGCTGGGCTTCCAAGGTAACCTCGTCCGGCACCGTCACAATGCGATCCACATGGCGCTGCATGACCGGAAAGGTCTTCTCGCCAACCGCCAGGGTGCGCACCCCATCGGCCACGGTTCTGGGGGCCTGCACCAGCTTCACGCGCGCCCCCATCTGGAGGCTCTGCTGGGCATCGTTGGCGGTTTCGGGCTCCACCCCAATCACCTCACACGCGGGCCGCAGGCTCTTGATAACTGTGGCGATGCCCGAGATGAGCCCGCCCCCGCCCACCGCGACCAGGACGGCGTCCAGATCGGGCACCTGCTGCAAGAGTTCCAGGGCCTGGGTGCCCTGGCCTGCCATCACCCGCAAGTCGTCGAAAGGGTGGATGAGCGCATAGCCCGTCTCCTCGGCCAGTGCGCGCACCACCTGCTCGCGGTTCTCTACCGTCACCCCCTGGTCGTAGACCTCGGCGCCGTAGGCCCGGGTGGCCGCTTTTTTGGTGGGGGAGGCATCCTCCGGCATCACCACCAGGGCCGGCGCCCCGATCACCTGAGCCGCATAGGCCACCCCCTGGGCGTGGTTGCCCGACGAGACCGCAATCAGGCCCCGGGGGTTTTGTAGCTGAAGAGCCGCGTTCAGGGCACCCCGGGCTTTGAAGCTGCCGGTTTTTTGCAGGTGCTCGGCCTTGAAAAAGAACCGGCGGCCCAGAAGCTTATCCAGTCCCTGGCTGCTCAGCACTGGGGTGTGGTGGATGTAGGGGGCAATGCGTTGGGCGGCATGTTGGATATCTTGCAGGGTTAGCACAGCCCCATGCTAACAGGAGTCTGCGTAACGCCCGGGGCCTGCGTAACGCTCAGGGGGCGCCTGGGCCAAAGGGTGTCTGTTCTACAGTGGTTGTATGCGGATACTTGCCGAGGCGATCTACGAACTCGAGCCTGGCTTTGTGCTGGTTGGCCAGACCCCCGCCTTGCGTGAATTGCTCAAAATCTGGATTCACCGGCACCATATGGGCTTCGACCTATACGTAACCAGCATTGTAGAAGCCGAAGAGGAAACCTTTCCAGAACGGATGCGCAACACCATCGGGCGGGGTCTGGCCTCCAGCGCGGAGGTGCTGGAGGCCTTGCACTGCCTCGAGGATATATACCCGGTGGCCTTCCATGTGCTAAAAAACCTGCCCGTTGGTGTGCGCAAGGCCACGCCGGAGCTTTTGGCGCTGCTCGAGGAGCAGGTGGTTCGCGTGGCCCGGAGCACCACCACCGGCGAGTTTGGCCCCGACGATCCCCCCGCCCAGGTGGTAAAGCTCAAGGCGGTCTGCGCCCTGGACGACTACGCCTCCGACGACGATGTCTCGGGTCTGGTGCTCACCGACCCTTGACCGGAGACGGGCCGTGGCCCACAATGCCCCTGATGGAAGGGGTGCGGCTGGCGGTCAAAACCCTGGGATGCAAGGTTAATCAGGTCGAATCGGACGCCCTGGTGGGGCTCTTAAAGCCCTTGCAGCCGGTGGTGGTGCCCCTCGAGGCAGGGGCCGATCTGGTGGTCATCAACACCTGCGCGGTGACCACCAGCGCCGAGGCCGACGCCCGCAAGGAGGTGCGCCGGGCCCGCCGGGCCAACCCTGCGGCCTTCATCGTGGTGACCGGCTGTTACGCCGAGCTGGCCCCCGACCAACTGGCCGAGCTGGGGGCCGACGTGGTGCTGCCCAACAGCCGCAAAGCCGAGTTGCCCGGGGTGATCTTGCAGCGCTTTGGCCTGCCCGCTGACCCCATCACCACCCCGCCCAACGAGTTCTGGGGGGCCGGGGAGCGGGGCCTGCTGAACAACTATGTGCGGGCCTTCCTCAAGGTGCAGGACGGCTGCAATGCGGGGTGTGCCTACTGCATCATCCCCCGCCTGCGCGGGCGCGAACGCCACCGCGGGTACCGCGATGCGCTTTCGGAAGCCGGGGCCCTGCTGGAAGCGGGTGTGCAGGAAATCGTGCTGACCGGGGTGCGGCTGGGTTCCTACAAGGGCCACCCCCGCGGGATTGCCGGCCTGGTAGAGGAACTTGCTCTAATGGGGGCCAAGGTGCGCCTGTCCTCCATCGAACCCGAGGACACTGGGGACGAGCTCTTGAGGGTAATGCAGCGCTTTGCCCCCCAGGTGCGCCCCCACCTGCACCTGAGCCTGCAAACGGGTTCGGGGCGGCTGCTCGCCCTGATGGGCCGCCGCTACGATAAAAACTACTACCGCGAACTGGCGCAGAAAGCCTACGACTGGATACCCGGTTTCGCCCTCACCACCGATGTGATTGCGGGCCTCCCCACCGAGACCGAAGACGAACACCAGGAAACCCTGGCCTTCCTGGAGGAGGTGCGGCCCAGCCGCGTGCACGTCTTCACCTACACTCCACGCCCCAAGACCCGTGCGGCCTCGCTACCACAGGTACCCATCGAAATCCGCAAGCGCCGCAACAAAGAACTCCAGGCCCTGGCGGCCCGGCTGGCCGAGGCGCGGGTGCGGCCCAAGCTGGGCGGTGCGGTGGAGGTGCTGGTCGAAAGTTTTCGCGGGGGCAAGGCCTACGGGCATACCCCCGACTACTACGAGGTCGAGTTCACCGGACAGGCCCGCATCGGCCAGACCGCCTGGGTGCGCGTGGAGGCCATCGAGGGCTACACCCTGCGGGGTGCGCTCGAGGCCATCAAGCAAGAACCGGCCCGCTACCTGCTGCCCGTGGTATAGGCTCTAAGCCTTGCGGCGCCGCTTCACCAGCCAGCGGATGCTGAAACCCAGGCAGATGAACACCGTGGCAAACTGGGCCATGGCGGCCACGGGGCGCTCCACCGTGCCACCCCCCAGGAGGGTGATGAAGTCCGGGATGCCGCGCAGCGACCCCAGCAGGCCCAGCAGCGAGAGCCCCAGCGCGATGTTCATGGCCAGGTTTTTTTGGCTGGGGGTTTTGTCGGCCCAGATGCCCATCAAGGCAATCAAAAGGCCCAGAATTCCTGGAATCAGCGCGGTAGGGGTGAGTTTGGAGCCCATGACCGCCAGGGTAGAGACCAGTATTAGAAAAACGCCCGTCCAGAGGGCCCTTGCTGGTAGCGATCCCATAGACTTACCTCCCTACTATTTTGCCAGGCCCGGCTTTCGAAGCGTTATAGTCTAGGCGGTATGGAGAACCCCACGGTGTTTGGCAAAATCATCCGCCGTGAGCTGCCGGCGGACATCGTGTACGAAGACGACGAGTTCATCGCCTTTAAGGACATTCGCCCGCGCTCGAAGGTGCACATCCTGGTCTGCCCCAAAGAGTACATCCCCACCCTGGCCGACTACCCCGACACCCCCGAGGGCGCGCTCAAGCTGGGCAAGCTGATGTTGACGGCCAACCGCATCGCCAAGCAGATGGGCCTCGAGGGCTACTTCATCCGCATTCATGTAGGGGAGAAAGGCGGGCAGGAGGTCTTTCACGTCCACGTACACCTGCGCTCGGATGCCTAGCACCCGCGGCCTTGCTATTTCTTCAGCTCCACGCGGTCAATTACCTCGTTCCTCTCGTTGTAGGCCGTGATTAGCAGCCGCTCGATGCTGGCTTCCAGGATCAGGTAGTTGGGGCTTTTCAGCCGAACCTTACTTTGTGGCTGTACGACTCGAAAGTCGCGCAGCCAGGCCCCGCCCCCGCCGGCAACGATGTGCACGACGCCCCGGGCCTCGAGCCGCTCGTAGCTGTGCTCGTGCCCGGCCAGCACCAGCGGCACGCGGTACTGGATGAGTAGGGGCTCGATGGACTGCCGCAGGCTGCGGGCCCCCCCATGAAACCCCGAGGAGTAGAGGGGGCGGTGCAGGGCCACGATCTTCCAGGGGGCCTGGGAGGCTTTGAGGGCGGCTTCCAGCCAGCGGCGCTGGGCCTGGCTGAAATGCTCCGAGTAGACCACGAAGACCTCGAGGTTTTCCAGCCGGAAAGCGTAGTAGGGCCCTTCGACCCTGAACAGCTCGAGCTGCTTGGTCAGGGCGGGTACATCGTGGTTGCCAAATGCGGGATAAATGCGTACTGGGGGCAGCTCTTCCAGATAGCGGCGCACGGGCTGGCCTCGAGGGTAAAAGTTATCCCCCAGGGTGAGGAGGGCCTCAAAGGGCTGGACTTGGTGCTGCTGTTGCAGGGCCTGGGCCACCAGCGGGCGGTGCGGGGTCTCGGCCCCCCAGTCGCCCAGCACCGCCAGCCGCTGGGCCAGCCCCGGCAGGCCCAGGGCCAGCCCAAGGAAAAGAGCCAGCAGGCGCCTCATGCCTTGGGCGGCTCTCCCCGACGGTTTAGCTGCGATTCTTTAATGCCGGCCTGCTCGAGCACCTGCTCGGCAATCAGGATGGGGGCCCCGGCGCGGATGGCCAGGGCCATGCCGTCGGAAGGGCGGCAGTCGATCTCATACTCCAGGCCGCGCTGTTCCAGTATGAGACGGCCGTAGAAAGTACCTTCTTTCAGTTCGGCGATCTCAAGGCGCAGCACCTTTACCCCTAGCAGCTCGAGGGTGTTGTAGAACAGGTCGGGGCCCAGCGGGCGGGGGGGTTTCTCGCCCGAGAGGTGCACCATGATGTTCTGGGTTTCCAAGGCCCCGATCACCACCGGCAGGAGCAGATCGTTCTCGGCCCTGAGCATCACGATCAGGTTGCCATTTCCTGGATCTACCCCCATTCCTTCGATGCGTGCGGGTACCATGCTTTGAGTATACGTAACTGGCTCGAGGCGATGTGTGCTGCAGGTTATGCACGGTGCTTGTCAATCTTCCAGAACCCTATAAACTATGACCGTGAAAACCTATGCGGTGGAAGTAGCCGGGGTTCGTCGTGAGCTACCGGTGGTGCAGGTGGGCCCCGATGTGGCGGTGGCCCTGTTCAACATGCTGGGCGATACCGAGGTGGTGGAGGAGGCAGCTGCGGCCCTGGCCAAGCGGATGCCGGCCGAGATCGAAACCCTGGTGACGCCGGAGGTTAAGGCCGTGCCCCTGGCCCATGCCCTCTCGCGCCTGACCGGGAAGCCTTATGTGGTGGCCCGCAAAACCGAGAAACCCTACATGATTAACCCCGTGTCGCGCACGGTGATCTCCATCACCACCGGCAAGCCCCAGCTTCTGGTGCTGGATGGAACCGATGTGCCCCTCATCAAGGGCAAAAAGGTGGCCATCGTGGACGATGTGGTCTCGACGGGGAGCACGCTCAAGGGCCTTTCCGATCTCATCACCGATGTGGGCGGGCAGGTAGCGGCCGTGCTGGCCGTGTTTACCGAGGGTTCCCCCCGCGAAGACGTGATTGCCCTGGGGCATCTGCCGCTCTTCAAACCGGATTGAACGAAGGCCCGAACCGCGGGGTAAAAGGATCGCTGTCCCAACCCCGTGATTCCTGGAGCCAGACGACCTTCGTATACGGCTATTCACCCGTATACTCATGGTGTTCGAATAGGCTAAGTCCTTGGTGCAACGAGGGAGTGTAACTATGGAAACCTATCCCATCACAATAGGCAAAATCACCCGTCATGTACCGGTGGTTGAAACCCTGCCGGGCGTTCACATCCCCCTGGTTGAGATTATGGGCGATGTGGAGCTGGTGCAGGCCGCCGCCGAAGGGCTGGTCAAGCACCTGCCCCCCGAGACCGATGCCCTGCTGACCCTCGAGACCTCCCCCATCGTGCTGGCCCATACCATGAGCGCCCTCTGCGGCAAGCCCTATGTGGTGGTGCGCCGTAAGCGCCGCCCCTACATGCAAGACCCCATTATCCAGGAGGTGGAGTCGCTGACCCTGGGCGTAACCGAGACCCTCTGGCTGGACAGCCGCATGGCCGAAAAGCTGATGGGCCAGAATGTGGCCCTGGTCTTCGACGTGGTCTCCTCGGGGGGCACCATGAACGCGCTCGAGAAAGTGGCCAAGAAGGCCGGGGCCAACGTGGTGGCCCGCCTGGCTGCTTTCCACCAGGGCAACAGCAAGCTGCCCATCACCTTCCTCTCGGAGATCCCCATCCTGCAAACCGCTTAGCGCAAACCACCTGCCCCAGGCCGGCGGTTGCGGGTCTGGGGCTTGCTGTTGGTGGAGTAGCCGTTCTTCAACTACCGCCGCGCTTCTGCTGGGCAAACAGCCACTGGATGAACTCGAGCTCCCGGTACACCCGGTTCCAGACATCGTGCTTTTCGCTGGGGTACTCGGTGAAACGGGCCCGGGTGTTGCCGGCCTTGGCTAAAGCATCGGCCAGCGCCCTGGAGAAGCTCACCGGCACCACCTCGTCGGCGGCGCCGTGAAAGTTCCAGATGGGCACCTTGCCCAGCCGTTGCCAGACCATGAAGGGGTCGGCGGCCCCGCAGATGGGGGCGATGGCGGCAAAGCGCCGGGGGTACAGGCCGCCCAGGTTCCAGCTGCCATAACCCCCCATCGAGAGGCCGGTCAGGTAGACCCGCCGGGGGTTGGTTTGGTGCTCTTGCTCCACTTGGTGCAGCAATTCGTAGGCCTGCGCCAGGGGCTCCCCGGCCCACTGCTGTCCCTTGGGGCACTGGGGCATCAGCACCACGGCGGGCCAGCGCTGGGGGTTCTCTTGAATGGCCGGGCCAAGGCCCACCGTGCTCTGCTTCCGGCCGTCGCTACCCCGCTCCCCGGAGCCATGCAGGAACAGAATCAGGGGCCAGCCGCCTTTGGGGGGCTTTCCTGCGGGTAGGTAGAGGGCGTAGGGGAGCTGTGAACGGGGCTTGTGGTAGCTAAATGGATTCATGATCTGAGTCTAATAGGCGGGTTTTACCTATCCAGTACCGCCAAGGTTACTGTCGCTTTAGAAAAGAGCTTCTCGGCAAACACCACAGACTCCACCACGCACAAGGAGCGGCCCGGCTTCAGCACCTCGGCCCGGCAGCGTAGGAGCTCGCCCTGGGCAGGTCGTAGCAGGTTGATCTTGAACTCCACGGTGAGCACATACTGACCAGGCTTAATCAGCGTTGCGGCGGCGGTTCCGGCGCTGTGGTCGGCCATGGTGGCCTGTACGCCGGCGTGGATGAAGCCATCTTGCTGTTGGTGGTGTGCCTGGATGTCCACCGCCGTCTCGCACCAGCCCTCACCCACGTCAAGCAGCCTCAGGCCGATGTGCTGAACAAAGTGGGCCTGGGTGTAGAGGCGCTGGATCTCCTCGAGGTTGCTCGGATGCATGGGCGCTATACCAGCACCGGCTCTTCATAAACCCCGTACACCGCCCGGAGTTCGTCCATCATCTCACCCAGGGTGCAGTAGGCCAGGGCGCAGTCCACGAAGTAGGGCATGGTGTTGCGCCCCTCTTTGGCGGCCTGCCGCAGCGCTGCCAAAGCCTGCTGCACGGCCTGGGGGTCGCGCTGGCGCCGCACCTGGGCCAGCCGCTCGGCCTGCACGCGCTCCACCTCGGGGTCAATGAGCTGGATGGGCACCTGGAGGCCTTCGTCCTGGAAGGCATTCACCCCCACGATAATCCGCTCGCCCCGCTCCACTTCCTGCTGGAAGCGGTAGCTGGCGTCGGCGATCTCACGCAGGAAGTAGCCTTCCTCGATGGCCCGCACCACCCCGCCCATGCGCCGGATCTCCTCAATGATCTGCATGGCCTGGGCCTCCATCTGGTCGGTGAGCCACTCCACGTAGTAGCTGCCTCCCAGCGGGTCGGCGGTATGGGTCACGCCCGACTCGTAGGCGATAATCTGCTGGGTGCGCAGGGCGATCTTGGCCGATTCCTCGGTGGGGAGGGCCAGGGCCTCGTCGTAGGCGTCGGTGTGCAGGCTGTTGGTGCCGCCCAGCACGGCGGCCAGGGCCTGAATGGCTACCCGCGCGATGTTGATGAGGGGTTGCTGGGCGGTAAGCGAGACCCCGGCGGTCTGGGCGTGGGTGCGCAGCATCCAGCTCTGGGGGTTTTTGGCCCCATAGCGGTGTCGCATTTCTTTAGCCCAGATGCGCCGGGCAGCCCGAAACTTGCAAATTTCCTCGAAGAAGTCGTTGTGGGCGTTGAAGAAAAACGAGATGCGGGGAGCGAACTCGTCTATCTCCAGCCCGCGTTTGAGAGCCCACTCCACGTACTCGAAGCCGTCGGCCAGGGTGTAGGCCAGCTCCTGCACGGCGGTGGAGCCGGCCTCGCGGATGTGGTAGCCCGAGACCGAGATAAAGTTCCACTTGGGCACGTTGCGGGGCCCCCACTCGAAGGTATCAATGACCAGCTTGGTGGAGGGTTCGGGCGGGAAGATGAACTCTTTCTGGGCGATAAATTCCTTCAGGATGTCGTTCTGGATGGTGCCGCCCAGTTTGTTCCAGTCGTAGCCTTTTTTCTTGGCGGCGGCCAGGTACATGGCCCAGATGGCGTTGGCCGGCGAGTTGATGGTCATGGAGGTGGTAACCTCTTCCAGGTTGATCCCCTCGAAGAGAATCTCCATGTCGGCCAGGCTGCTCACCGCCACCCCGCACTTGCCCACCTCGCCCTTGGAAAGCGGATGGTCGGAGTCGTAGCCCATCAGGGTGGGCAGGTCGAAGGCGGTGGAAAGCCCGTTCTGCCCGGCGGCCAGCAGCTTCTTGAAACGCTCGTTGGTCTGCTCGGCGGTGCCAAACCCAGCAAACATCCGCATGGTCCAGAGACGGCTCCTGTACATCGAGCCGTAAACCCCCCGGGTGTAGGGGTACTCGCCGGGGTAGCCCAGCTTCTCGGCGTAGTCGAAGTCCTGCAGGTCTTCGGGGGTATAGAGCGGCTCGGGGGCGATGTCCGAGAGGGTTTTGTGGGCCACCTTGCGCTCGGGCATCTTAGCCAGGGATTTCTGGTAGGTCTCCCGCATCCAGGCGTGCTTGGGTCTGGGCTGTGCCATGCCCCGATTATATAACGGATTTGAGACGGCAGGAGGATAATCCGTCAGACAATTGGATTAAATGCGCTAAATGAGGGGAAGGTGGGCTCCAAGCCAAAAAGCCATCATAACCCCCTCGAGCGCAGCCGGATAGGGACATTTGCTTGGGTACAGATTCACCTACTGCTGCTTTGCTTTTGGTCGTACTTTGAATTTCGAAATAGGAGGTGGGTATGGCAGCGGTAAGAATCAACACCAACCTGCAGGTTCCCGAGCCCAGGATCACCAGGTTCCTCTTTGCGGACGTGCGGCTCTCGCCCATCTGGCTGGTGCTCAGGGTGTACCTGGGCTGGCAGTGGCTCGAGGCGGGCTGGGGCAAGCTCAACAACCCGGCCTGGGTGGGTGACAAGGCCGGCGTGGCGGTGGGCGGCTTCCTCGAGCGGGCCCTGACCAAGACCACCGGCGACCACCCCGACGTGACCGGCTGGTACGCCTGGTTCATCCAGAACGTGGCCCTGCCCAACAAGGTGCTCTTCAGCTACCTGGTAACCTTCGGCGAGATTCTGGTGGGACTGGCGCTCATCCTGGGCCTCTTTACCGGCCTGGCGGCCTTCTTCGCCGGCTTTATGAACGCGGCCTTCCTGCTGGCGGGTACGGTGAGCTCGAACCCCTGGATGTTCATCGTGGCTACCTGGCTGGTGCTGGCCTGGCGCACGGCGGGCTATATCGGCCTCGACTACTATGTGCTGCCCCGCCTGGGGGTGATGTTCCGGAGGAACACAGAGCCGGCCTCGTAGGCCCTGGGCTGATGTAGAACCCCGCGCCGGTCGCGCGGGGTTTTTAGCGTTTATTCCGGGTGTTGAGCATGGTGAGGGTGGTACCGGGGTAGAAGTGCTCGAGGATCGCCCGGTAGCCATACCCCCGCCGGGCCAGCCCCAGCGCGCCGTACTGGCTCATCCCCACCCCATGCCCGAAGCCCCCACCCCAGAAGGTAAGGCCCAGAAGATTTCCACGCTCGTCGCGTTCCTCTTGCAGGGCAAAGGCCGTGCTGGGCAGGTTGGGGAAGTTGAGGCGCGGCCCGCCCTGCCACAGCTCCAGCAGCACGTCGGCCCCTCCGGTAAAAGCCTTGTCGGGCCGCAGCAGGCTGCGGATATGCGACTCCCGCTGCACCACATAGCGCCCGCTGGAGGTCTGGATTTCCAGCGCGGTCACATAACCACCCGTGGTTCGCTTCAGCACGGTGATTTTTTGCAGGGTTCCCAGCTTGAAGCCCGGGGCCTCCGGCGAAAGCGGGCCTTCGGGGGTCTGGACGAACTGGGGGGCCAGCCGGGCCCTTTCCGGGAGGGTGCGGCTCAGGAGGGCCTCGAGCTCCTCCCGGCTCAGGTGCAGCTTCCAGCGCCAGAAAGGCGAGATGGCATCGTAAAAGCCCTCGGGGTTCCAGTTCTGAAAAAAGGCCAGCGCTTCGGCCTCGCTCTCGATCGAAACCTGGATGGGGTTGGTCTGGGGCCGGCCCTTCAGATAGGGCGCGGGGGGGCGATCCATCCAGACCTCCTCGATGCTGGCGGTGGCACCGGGGCTGGTGGAGAAGAAGAAGCTCTGGATGGGCCGGCCTGCAAAGGTCAGGATCTGATTGTGGGTGGCCTCTACCGCGGCGTCGGTGGCGGGGTGGCGGCGGGTTTGGTTGTAGACCTGCTCGCTCGAGGAGTCGTCCACGTCGGCCCCGAACTGTTTCCAGTAGGTATCGGCCTGCTGCCGGACGAGGGCATAGGTGCGGGCCGCCACCGCCTGGGCCTTGAGGGCCTCAGGGTGAAAGTGTGGGGGCATCTCGCTGGGCAGCACCCCTTTGAGGTAGTCCTGATAGTCCACCCGATTGACTACCAGCAAACCGTTGCTGCGCAGCTCGAGCCAGAGTTCACCGGGGTACTCGGGCGCCGGGCCGGGCCGGGCGGTGGAGGGCAGGCGGTATTGCACAGGGGCGCTGGGGTCGGCGGGTTTGAGCTGAACCACGCTCTCCAGGGCAAAGGTAAGCCCTTCGAAAGTAGCCACCAGACGATTATTCTGTGGGGTGAAGGTGAGGGGCTTGTCGGCGAAAACCGTCACCACGGGCCGCAGGCTTTCGCGGTCGGGGCCGCTCGAGACCTGCACGCTGCCCCCCAGCGGAAGTAGGCGCAGGGTGGGGAAGAGGTATTTCTCCTCGAAGGACGTTGCGCCCGGCTCATATGAGAGCAGCACACGGATGCTCTGGCCGCTGGGTGCGGGGCGTGGAAGGTTTTGCTTTGGATTGAGGGTGCCGAACAACAGCGCCGCGCCCAGGGCAGGTACCAGCAAAAAGGCCAGCTTCATCCGCGTCATTCTCTCCCTCTTACATGAGAAGCCAGGAGAAGCTGGGCCGAGCCAAGCTCCCCCACGGCATAGCGCACGTGGGCCAGCAGGGCTTGCTGCAGGCGATCCAGCGGCGCGCCTTCTGCCAGCAGCGCAATGGCCTCGCTGCCAGGTAGCCGCAGCACCGCTGCCAGGGCCTGCATCCCCTCTGGCCCCAGATAAACCCCGCCCTGCTCCACCCTTTCGCCATCCAGCAGATACAGGCCCGCGCCCCCCAGGTTGGGGGCCAGCCCCGCGGCCTTAACGATTCGCCAGCCCGCCCACAGGAGGGCGATGCGGGGGTGGGGGTGCTTGGCAATGCCCTTCAGCCCCGAGGTGAGCAAAGGCCAGATTTTACTGGCGACCTCAGGGGATGCGATGCGAAAAGCCAGTTCGGCCAGGTAGCTGGCATAGGGGAAGCGCCCGGGGGCCTCGAGGCCCTCGAGCCGCCCCACCAGCTCCACCTGGGTCAGGGTGGGCAGGTCGTTGCCGGGCTTCTGATAGACCTGGTACCGGAGGTGGTGAAACAGCGAGAGCCGCCCGCTGCGCCCGGTGGGCCGCAGGGCTTTGCGGGCGATGGCCTGGGCCGCGCCTTCCGGCCCCACGAACGAGAGAATCACATCGCCGGCCGGGAGCGGTTTGCGGCCTACCACCAGTCCTTCGCTGAGCCGGTAACGTTCCACCGCCCCCATGGTACGCCAGCAGGGTGCTGATTGGGATAAGGCTGGGCTGTGTGCTTCGGCTCACCGATTCATCCAAAAGGGGGATGAAGCCAGCGGGCATTGTGCTATCCTGAGCCTTATGAACGAGCGGTCGTTGCAGGACATCCTCGAGTGGGTGGTGCTGGGCCTCCTGATTGCTGTAGCGGCACTGGTAGTACTGTGGGTGGGGGGGTGGCTTTTCACTTTCCTGGGCACCCTTCTCAAGGGGCTGGCTGGCGTTGTCTGGGCGCTGTTGCGGGTGCTGGTGCCGGTGCTGATTGTGGCCGCGGTGATCTACTTTGTGATGCGCTTTGTTCAAAAACCCAAAACGGCCTAGGGGATTGTCCAGAACAGCCCATCGGTAGGGTCGTCCTGCCCCTACCGATGGCTATTGTGCCTGGGCGCGAGGGAAGCTTTGCCTGCGGAGGGCCCAAAGCGCCAGGGCAATTAGTTTTTGTATAGCTCGAGCACCTTCTCCACCGCCTGGGCATACCCCTTGCGGAGGGGCTCGAGGCCCTCCAGCGGGGGGGTGGCCGGTTGTTCGGCCGGGGCTGTGGCCTCCAGGGCCTCGCGGAGGCTGGGATACACCCCGGCCCCTACCAGGGCCAGAATTCCGGCACCCCGCGCCGCGCCCTCGTCCCCCAGCACCCGGTGGATGGGAACCCCCAGGGCCCCTCCCGCCAGCGCCAGCCACAGATCGGAGGCCGAGCCGCCCCCGGTGGCCAGCAGCCGCTGGGCCCCGGCCAGGGGGCGCATCACCTGATAAACCTCGCCCAGGCTGAGCGCCACCCCCTCCAGCACGGCGCGCACCAGGTGGCCCCGGCGGTGGGCCAGCGAAAGCCCCAGGAAGGCCCCGCGCAGGTGGGGGGCCAGGTAGGGGCTGCGCTCCCCGGCCAGAAAGGGCAAGAAGTACAGCCCCTCGCAGCCCAGGGGGGCCTGCAGGGCCTCCTCGAGCAGGGTTTCCAGGCCCACCTCGGGGAAGAGGCCCCGCAGCCACTCCAGGCTGCCCGCCGCGCTGAGCGTCACCCCCAGCAGGTGGTAGCCCCCGTCGGCGTGGGCAAACAGGTGCACCCGGCCCTCGGGCTCGGGGGTGGGGTGTTCGGTGGGGATGAAAATCACCCCGCTGGTGCCCAGGGAGAGGCTGCCTACCCCTGCGCGGTGGCGCGAGACCCCCAGACCCAGGGCCGCCGCGGCGTTGTCACCGGCCCCGGCCACCACCGGGATGCCCGCCTGGAGCCCGGTGGCCTGGGCCCAGGCCGGGCTCAGATGACCCACCACCCGCTGGCTTTCGCCCACCTCGGGAAAGAGGTCGGGGGAGAGCGAGAGGGCCTGCAGAATATCGGTATCCCAGCGCTTTTCAGCCAGATTCAAGGCGCCTATCCCGGAGGCGTCGGAATACTCGGTGGAAAGCGCGCCGGTCAGCAGGAAGGCCAGGTAGTCCTTGGGCAGCAGCACCTTGTGGAGCCGCTGGAACAGCGCGGGGTGCTGGTTTCGGAGCCAGAGCAGCTTGGGGAGCTGGAAGCCGGTCACCGCCCCGTTGCCGGTGCGCCGGATGAGTTCGCTGCGCGGGATGGCCTGTTCGATCTGCGCGACCTCGAGGGCGGTGCGCTGGTCGTTCCAGAGCGGGGCCGGGCATAGGGGGTTCCCGGCTTTGTCCAGGAAAACCGCCCCGTGCATCTGGCCCGAGAGCCCGATGCCCACCACCTCGGCCCCGCCCAGTTGCTCACAGAGGGCGCGCAGGGCTTCCTGGGCGGCGCGGGCCCAGTCCAGGGGGTCTTGCTCGGTCCAGCCGGGGCGGGGGGTGTGGAGGGGGTAGCCCGCCCGGGCCTCGGCCACCTTCTGGCCCCTGGTGGAAAGCGCCACCGCCTTGAGGCCGCTGGTGCCCAGGTCGAGGCCCAGCACTAGGCTCATCCCCGTACCCCCAGCAGGTGCTCGACGGCCAGCTGGTCGAGCTGTTCCAGGGCATAACCGCGGCTGCGGCGGGCCTCGGGCAGCTCGAGCTGCTTGAGCCGCTGAGCTTTTTCCCGGCTGTAGGCCCCCAGCAGGGCCAAAGGCTCGGGGTCGGCCTGGTAGTAGGCCTCGAGCAAAGCCTTCACCTCGGGGTCGGCCCGGAAGGCCTGGGCTTTCTCCTTCAGAATCAGGTAGGTGCGCATACAGCCCCGGGCAAAAGCCCAGACCCCGGCCTCGTCCTCGGTGCGCAGGGCGTGGGCGTCGAAGTGGCGGGGGCCGTCGTAACCGCTGGCCTCGAGCAGATCCACTAGGAAGAACGCGGCCTTGAGGTTCTCCGAGCCAAAGCGCAGATCCTGGTCGAAGCGGCTCATGCGCTGGTCGTTCAGGTCGATGTGGAAGAGCTTGCCCATCTCCAGGGCCTGGGCCACCGCGTGCACGAAGTTGAGCCCGGCCATGGTCTCGTGGGCGAACTCGGGGTTGAGGCCAAAGCGGTGCGGGTGCTTCAGGGTGCCGATCAGGGCCAGCATGCTGCCCACGGTGGGCAGGTAGATGTCGCCTCGAGGCTCGTTGGGTTTGGGCTCCAGGGCAAAGCGGTAGTTGTAGCCCTGCTCCTCCGCATACTCGGCCATGAAGTCCAGGGCCTCGCGGAACCAGGCCCATACCCGCGGGGCCTTGCCGGTGGCGTCTACCTCGGCCCCCTCCCGCCCCGGCCAGACCACGTAAATCTGGGCCCCCAGCTCGGCGCCCAGGTCGAGGGTCTCGAGGCTCTTCTTCAGGGCGTAGGCCCGCACCCAGGGGTCGGGGCTGGTCAGGGCCCCGTCCTTAAAGGCCGGGTCGGAGAAGAGGTTGGCGGTGACCATGGGCACCTTGAGGCCGGTGTCCTGCAGGGCCTTCTTGAAGCGGCGCAGGATGGCCTCGCGCTCGGCCGGGGGCGTGCCACGGGGGATCAGGTCTTCGTCGTGCAGGTTGACCCCGTAGGCCCCCAGCTCGGCCAGCCTGTACACCACGTAGTCGGGCTCGAGCCGTTCCCGCACGGCCTCGCCAAAGGGGTCGCGCCCGATGTTGCCTACCGTCCAAAGGCCAAAGGTGAACTTATGCTCGGGTCTGGGCTGGTACATTATCCTACCTCCTCGTAGCTCATCTGCTCCATAAACACGTCGGCGGCCAGCGCCCCCACCCCCAGCAGGGCGGCCTCGCGGCCCAGGGGCGAGATGGTGATCTGGGCGGGGTCGTGCACCGCCAGGGCGTAGCGGGGGAGCCGGGTCTGCACCGCTTGCAGCAGGGCCTGACCGGTGGCCTCGACCAGGGGCCCGCCCAGCACGATGCGCTCGGGGTCGAGGGTGGCCAGCACCATGGCCGAGAGCTGGGCCAGCCGCTCGGCCATCTCGTTCAGGCGGGCTGGGCTGGGGTCTTCCTGCCAGCGGCGGTAGCTCAGGAAAACCTCGGCGCAGCCCCGCTTGCCGCAGCGGCAGGGGGGGCCTTCCGGGTCGAGGGGGATGTGCCCCACCTCACCGGCGTGAAAGCGCGCCCCGTGGTAGACCTTGCGTTCCACCACCACCCCACCCCCCACGCCCACCCCCAGGCTCAGGTAGACGCAGTGCTCGAGGGCCAGCCCCCCCAGGGCATAGAGCCCATAGGCGGCGGCGTTGGCCTCGTTCTCCACAACGGCGGGAATCCCCACCAGGCCCAGCGACTGAAGGGCCTCCTGGAAGCGCTCGAGCAGGGGCAGGTCGGCCCAGCCCAGGTTGGGGGCCAGGGTCAGGTGGCCCTGGACGGGCTCGAGCAGCCCCGGCAGCGCAAGGCCCGCCGAAAGCACCCGCACCCCCGGCAGCAGCGGGGCGGTGTGTTGCTGCAAAAGGGCCAGGGCCTCGTCCAGGCGCGGGGGGGCTGGGGGTAGCACCACCCGGGCCCGCACCTGGCCCTTGAGGTTCAGCAGGGCCACGGCCATCCGATCCACGTCGATTTCCCAGGCCAGCGCCAGGTGGCGCTTCGCTTCGACCTCGAGGGCCACCGAGGGGCGGCCCTGGCCGGTGGGGGGTAGGGGGCGCTCGGTCAGGAGGCCCTCGTTCAACAGCTCGGCCACCACCTCGGTCACCGCCGAGGGTGAGAGGCCCAGTTTGCGCGCCAGCCTGAGCCGGGAGATGCCGGCCTCGGCCCGGATGGCCTGCAGGATGCGCGCGCGGTGCCAGCGCCGTAACTGCCGTGTGCTGCCCAGGGGGGTGTGCTCGAGATACTTAGGCATCCTGCGTGCTCCGTAAGGCTTTTCGCTATTTATTTCCCGACTCAAAATAACAACTTTTCCACGGGGTGTCAATCAAGGCCGTGCTGGCTCGAGGCAATCGGTGTATTGCTTACCTTTGCCGTACAGGCTCGGCGAATAGAATCAAAATCCATGCAGGCGCACCGCTACACCCTGCCACAACCCAGATGGTTCAGATGGGGCCTGGTGGGGCTGGTGCTGGGGGGGCTGGGCTTGTTGCTGGCCCAGCCCCTCACGCCCGAGGGGCGCTTCGCCCTGTCCATGATTCCCCACCATGCCCAGGCGGTTGAACTGGCTAGGATTCTGGCGCCTCGAGCTGCCGACCAGAACCTGCGCTACTTCGCCCAGGATGTGGCCCGCACGCAGGCCGCCCAGATCGCCCAGATGCGGCGCTGGCTGCCGTGGTGGCGGCAGCTGACCATTGGTTTTGAGCGCCCCAGCCCCCAGGCCGCTGCGGCCATGGGCATGGCCTCGGAGCAGGAAATAGCCGAGCTGCTGGCCCTGCAGGGCCGCGAGGCTGAGATCCGGTTTTTGCAGCTCATGATCCGCCACCACCAGGGGGCGCTGCCCATGATTGAGCAGGGCCTGGCCGAGGTGCAGTCCCCGGGCCTCCCGCGTCGGCTTATCGAGGCCATGGGCCGGAGCCAGGCGGGTGAAATCCAGACGATGAAGCGCTGGCTTTTGGAGCGGGGAGGGGCGGTGCTTCCCTTTGATCCCACCGCCATGCCCACGCACAACCACTAAGCGCTGCGGCCAAACCCCCGCTGGCCGTTCTGTAGGATACGGCGGGTGGGCCTGGGCCCTTTATCCGGGACAATTGTCCTAATGGTGCATCCTGGGGCCTTCTGGCAGAATAAAGACACTACCCCCAGGGGGGGTCTTTTCCTTATGTCCAACCGACGGTTTACCTACTACGCTTGGGGGGTGGTGGTTTTTACCCTGGTGGTCATCTTGTGGGGCGATGTGGTGCAGGCCACCGGCTCCGGGGATGGCTGCGGTGCCCACTGGCCCACCTGCAACGGGGAAGTGCTGCCCATCTTCAGGGGCCTCGAGACCTTCATCGAGTTTTTCCACCGGGTTACCAGTGGTCTTTCGCTGCTCCTGACCATTGGGCTTCTGCTCTGGTCGCGCCGGGCTTTTCCTAAGGGTCACCTGGCCCGGCTGGGGGCCGGTCTTGCCATGTTCTTCATGATTACCGAGAGCCTGGTGGGGGCCGGGCTGGTGCTTTTCCGGCTGGTAGGGGAGGACGCCAGCGTGGCCCGGGCCATTGTGGCCCCCATTCACCTCATCAACACCCTTTTCCTGATTGGTTCGTTGACCCTCACCGCCTGGTGGTCGCGCCACCCCGAGCACCGCCCGGTCTTGAAAGGCCAGGGGCTGGTGGGCTGGGCCCTGGGCCTGGGCCTGGGAGGCATCCTGCTGGTTGCAGCGGCCGGGGCCCTGACCTCGCTGGGCGATGCTTTGTTTCCGGTGCGCAACACCGCCGAAGCGGTGGGGCGGGCCCTCACCCCCGGTGAGCATTTCTTGGTGCAGCTTCGCATCTATCACCCCTTTATCGCGGTGGTGGTGAGCGTGTATGTGGTTCTGGTAGCCAACCTGGTCGTGCTGCTGCGCCCCAGCCCCCACACCAAACTATTCGCCCGCATGGCCGGCCTTCTGTTTATCTTGCAGCTTGGGGTGGGATATCTTAACGTGCTGCAGGCAGCACCGCTGTACACCCAGCTTCCTCACCTGTTGCTTTCCGATCTGGTCTGGGTGACCTGGCTCTTGCTCACGGTCTCGGCCCTCAGCCTGGCCTACCCTGTGAGGCCATCCAGGGCCGAAGCGGCTAAAGCGAGGTAGACTGCTGTGGTGGTTTCTATTGCTAACACCGAGCGCGCCACATGGCGAGACTATTTTTGGCTAACCAAACCTCGAGTCATCAGCCTGCTGCTGTTCACCACCCTGGCGGCCATGTTCATTGCAGCGGGTGGGTGGCCGGGCCTGGGCTTGTTCCTGGTGGTTTTTGTGGGCGGCTATATGGCGGCTGGTTCGGCCAATGTTTTCAATATGGTCATTGACCGCGATATTGACGGTCGCATGAAACGTACGGCCCAGCGCCCTACGGTTACCCACAAGATTAGCAGCCGCGACGCCACCCTTTTCGCTACCGTCCTGATGCTGCTCTCCTTTGTATTACTCTGGTGGGGGGCCAACCTGACCACTGCGCTTTTGGCGATGGCCGGGCTGGGCTGGTACGTGCTGGTCTACACCCTCTACATGAAGCGCCGCTTCTGGAGCAACATCGTAATCGGTGGGGCTGCCGGGGCGTTCCCGCCCTTGGTTGGTTGGGCTGCTGTGACGGGGGAACTGAGCCTTTTTGCCTGGTATTTGTTCTTGATTATCTTTTTTTGGACGCCCTTGCATTTCTGGGCGCTTTCGCTCATGATCAAAGACGATTACGCCGCGGTGGGGGTTCCTATGCTCCCAGTGGTGCGCGGCGAGCGCGAGACGGCCTATCAGATAGGCCTCTATGCCATTCTGACCACTGTCATTACCCTTGTCCCGGTGCTGATGGGCGAGCTGCGCTGGGTGTATTTGCTGGCGGCGCTGCTGCTCAACGGCTGGCTTTTACTGTATAGCTGGCGCTTATACCAGACCCTGGAGCGAAACTGGACGCTTACGCTGTATAAGTATTCAATGTTATACCTGGCATTACTGTTTGTCGCGATGGCCATAGACCGGGCCCTGTGGATGTAGCTAAAATATCCTATCGGGATAGGATATCGGATGCTTGGAGCCGGGTATCCTAAAATGGTTCCAAATAAAATGCTATAGAATACCCCAAGACCAAGGGAGGATGCGAGGAATGCTGCAACGAAGTTTAGGTTTGATCGTCCTGCTGATGCTGGGTTTGGTGCTGGCTGCGGAGCCGGGCCAGGCCGGGGGGCATACCCTGAACATCCTGGATCGGGATGCCTCGGCTTTTAACCGAGAAGTCCGGGGGCTGCTGGTCTGGGTGATGGGCTTTGCGGCCCTGGTGTTTGTGGTGGTGACTGGAGCGCTGGTCTATGTAACCGTCAAGTTCCGGCGCACCGGCAAAGAGACCGGCGAACCCGAGCAGATGCACGGTAACGATCGCCTCGAGGTGGCCTGGACGGTAATCCCCACGGTAATTGTGCTCATCATCTTTGGCCTTACCGCCCAGAGCATGTTCAAGCTGGACCGCCCGACGCCGGGGGCCATGGTGGTGGAGGTGCGGGGCTGGCAGTTCTGGTGGGACTTCCACTACAAGGACTACGGGGTTCGCAACTCCAACGAGCTGATTCTGCCGGTTGGCAAGCCGGTGCGCTTCGAGATTACCGGGGGGGATGGCACCAACTACGACGTGATTCATTCCTTCCGCATCACCAGCATGGTGGGGGCCCGGGATGTCATTCCGGGTGTGGTCACGCACATCGAGGTAACCCCGGAGAAAATTGGCACCTACTACGGCCAGTGCGTGGAGCTGTGCGGGGCCTCCCACGCCAACATGCGCTTTAGGGTCAAGGTGGTGCCACAAGAGGAGTTTGACCGCTGGATAGAAGGGGCCAGAGCTTTCCAGGCTGCTACGCCCACCGATCCAACCTTGGTACGGGGACAAGAGCTCTACAAGCAGCAGTGTGCGGCCTGCCATGCCATTAAGGGGGTTTCCCAGGGGGCTCCCAACAACCCCGATCTAACCTTCTTCGGCAACCGCACCACGGTGGGGGCCGGAATGTGGCCCAACGTGCCGGAGTACCTCGAGCCTTGGATCAAAAACGCCCCCGGCATGAAGCCCGGTGTTAAGATGCCGGCCTTCCCCAACCTGTCCGACGAAGATGTCAAGGCCATTGCGGCTTACCTGATGAGCCACAAGGTGGAGGGCCTCGACTTTAGCAAGCTGGAAAAGTTCTAACGGGAGGATTGAACCAACTATGGCTGTTGCAACTCCACAAAGTACTTCCCGTATGGGATTCTGGGCCACGGTCTGGGATCTGCTGACCACCAGCGATCACAAGAAGGTCGGCATGATCTACCTGGTCACCTCCTTTGTGGCCTTCGGGCTTTCCGGCCTGATGGCGGTGGCCATCCGCTGGCAGCTGGCAGGCCCCGAGCGGCAGTTTCTGGTAGGGGATGCCTACAACCAGGTGCTCACCCTGCACGGCGCCACCATGCTCTTCTTTTTCATCATCCCGGCAGGGTTGTCGGGCTTTGGAAACTTCATCCTGCCCTTGATGCTAGGGGAGCGGGACGTGGCCCTGCCGCGCATCAACGCCTTCGCGGCCTGGCTTTTTGTGTTCTCGGCGGTGCTCATCTACACCTCGCTGTTCTTTGGCGGTGCGCCGGATGTGGGCTGGACCTTCTACTACCCCTTCTCGCGCACCACCGGCCTGGGCACCGACTTTTTTATGATGGGCGTGCTGCTGGTGGGGCTTTCGAGCCTGCTGGGTGCGGCCAACTTTGCCGCCACGGTCTACAACCTGCGGGCTAAGGGGATGGGCCTGTGGAAGATGCCCATCTTTGTGTGGGCGATCTTCGCCACCTCCATGCTCTCTTTGTTCGCCCTGGCCGGCATTACCGCGGCCAGCCTGACCGTGCTGCTCTCGCGTAAGCTGGGCCTTACCCTTTTCGATCCAGCCATCGGGGGCGACCCGGTGCTCTTCCAGCAGTTCTTCTGGTTCTACTCCCACCCGGCGGTTTACATCATGCTGCTGCCCTACCTGGGCATTGCCGCGGAGGTGGCCTCGACCTTCTCGCGCAAGCCGGTCTTCGGTTACCGCTTTATGGTGTTTGCCCTGGTGGGCATTGCGGTGGTGGGCTTTTTGGTCTGGGCGCACCACATGTTCACGGTGGGCGAGAGCCTCCTGTTCCAGCTGGTCTTCGTGTTCTTCACCGTGCTGGTGGCGGTACCCACCGGTGTGAAGATCTTCAACCTGCTGGGTACCTTGTGGGGCGGCCAGCTCGATTTCAAGACCCCGCTGCTCTTCGTGATGGGCTTCATGTTCAACTTCCTGCTGGGGGGGATTACCGGGGTCATGCTGGCGGTGGTGCCCTTCGACTACCAGGTGCAGGACAGCTACTTCGTGGTGGCTCACTTCCACAACGTCTTGATGGCCGGCTCGGGCTTCCTGGCCTTCGCCGGGCTGTACTACTGGTGGCCCAAGATTACCGGGCGCATGTACCCCGAGTTCTGGGGTAGGGTGCACTTCTGGCTCTTCTTGGTGGGCTATCTGATCACCTTTATGCCCCAGTATGTGCTGGGCTTCCTGGGGATGCCCCGCCGCTACTACACCTACCCCGATGGGCTGTACCTGTGGAACGAGCTCAACTTTGCCTCCACTGTTGGGGCGATAATCCTGGCCCTGGGCGGTATTGCCTGGCTGATTGCCATGGTTCAGAGCTTCCGCCAGAATGTAAAGGCCCCCGACAACCCCTGGGGGGGGTACACCCTCGAGTGGGCCACCTCCTCACCGCCCCCCTCGTATAACTTTGCTGTGCAGTTCCCCACCGTCTTCAAGTCCGAGCGGCCCCTCTACGACTGGGAAAAAGAGGGCCTCAAGCCGACCCCGGTAGACCCGGCCACCATCCACCTACCGGCCCCTACCGTCTGGCCCTTCATGACCGCTGTGGGTCTTTTGATTACCGGCATTGGCATCTCGCTGGCCCCCGACATGGGCAACGCCTCGGTGGGTGGGGTGCCGGGCTGGGGTGGCTGGCTGGCGGTGGGGCTGGTGCTCTTTATTTACAGCCTGTTCCAGTGGGCGCTGCGTAAAGAATACGACCACCCGGTGGTGCACCACACTGTGACCGGCAAGTCCAACGCCTGGGTGGGGATGGCCTGGTTCATTGTCTCGGAAATTGCCCTCTTCGGTATTCTGATTGCGGGCTACCTGTACCTGCGCCTTACCGGTGCGGCGGTGCCGCCCGAGGATCACCGCCCGGCTTTGTGGCTGGCCCTGCTCAACACCTTCTTCCTGGTGGCCAGTTCCTTTACAGTTCACTATGCCCACCACGACCTGCGCACCAACAAGTTCTCGCCCTTCAAGCTGGGGATGTTGATCAGCATCCTGCTGGGGGTGGTCTTCTTCCTCTTCCAGATATGGGAGTTTGCCATTGCCTCAGGGCACTACGTGGAGGCCCTGAACGCTGCCGGCCAGTCGGAGGCGGCCCGGAAGGCGGCCCTGTGGTTCACCGCTTTCTTCCTGATTGTGGGTTTGCACGGGGCGCACGTGCTGATTGGCGGTACGGGCCTCACCCTGGCGTATGCCCAGGGTCTGGCGGGTAAGATTGACAACCACGAGCAGGGCACCCTCGAAGGTTCCTCGATGTACTGGCACCTGGTGGATGCGGTCTGGCTCTTTATCGTGACCATCTTCTACATCTGGTAAGGTTGGTTTGAACTCGAGGGCCGGCGCACCACCGGCCCTCGGCTTTTTTGCTGGTTGGGCGCGCTATGAACCCGGCCAGACACATGTGAGACTGGACGAGTAAAAATGTGGGGACCACTCCAGGAGAGAGGGGGTCCCCACGGATGCAGCTTACCACGGTTGGCAAAGAGGTTTTGCGGGGAGCGCGGAAGGCCCGGGAACTCCAAGAGGCCGGGGCCGGCGATCCCACGGTTCAGGACCGCTTACGGAAGCTCAAACAGGTGGAGGCGCTCAGGAAATACCGGGTGGGCTGGCCCGAGATCGAGGAGCTTTTGGGGATCAGCCGGGCCACCTATTACCGCTGGCGGAAACGCCTCAAGGAAGAGGGCCTTGCCGGTCTTAAGCCTCGGTCAAGACGTCCTCAGCGCTTGCGGCGGAGGATTTACTGGTCTTCCGATCTGCTGATCCGGGTGGAAGCCCTAAGGAAGGAGAACCCCACCTGGGGCCGCTGGCCGATTTGGCTGACCCTAAGGAAGGAGGGCTTTGCGGTGAGCGAGCGCACGGTGGGACGCATCCTGGCCTACCTGGAGGGGCAGGGACGCATAGAGCGGGTGGCTGGCTTCCTGGCCCGGACGAGGAGGGGGAAGTCCAAGCGGAGGGCGCCAAGGCCCTACGC
>Ga0209721_1000222_pt1 | contig 56721 bp, 59 predicted proteins | sample TshhotsprinmetaG_FD_184139 | JGI IMG/M metagenome (GOLD analysis project Ga0209721, IMG submission 184139) | Hot spring microbial communities from South Africa to study Microbial Dark Matter (Phase II) - Tshipise hot spring metaG (SPAdes)... | ecosystem: Environmental > Aquatic > Thermal springs...
AGGGACAAATCCTCATCTGGCCGAGCAGGTGAAAAAGATCGAAGAGGCCATCGCTCAAAAAAAGTTGGATTTAAATCAGGTCTTCATGGGAGAAGTCAAGGCAGAAAAGGTCATGGATGAATTAGACTTTGATCAAAAAATCTTTCCCTTCCTCCTTCATGAAAGCCTCAAGCCCTCGATTGAAGCTGGAGTGAAAAAGCTTCATCAGGAATTGGATGCTGAAAATTGGCCAAAGGGGTACTGCCCGGTTTGTGGTTCGCTACCCTATCTGGCCCTGCTCAAAGGAGAGGGCGGAAGGCGCTACCTTCTCTGCTCTTACTGCGGGTATGAATGGCGGGTGGACCGACTATTATGCCCTTTCTGTGGAAACAAAGACCCTGATTCCCTACAATATTTCTATGGAGAAGGAGAAGAGACCTTCCGCATTGATACCTGCGGTAAGTGCAAACAATATATCAAAACGATCGATGCGAGGAACATCGAACTGATTGATCCACCACTGGAGGACCTTGCCACCCTCCACCTCGACCTACTGGCCTCTCAGAAAGGCTATAAGAGGCCAGCCCCAAGTCCCTGGGCCCCGTGAAGAAATGGGAATTGACTTCCCTCCTTCCATTCAGTAAATTGAAATTGATATCTATTCATTTTCAATCGGTGGGAGGCAATTATGATTTCAAGGGATCACTCTTTTTCTATTTTCGTGATTGTTTTTCTTTCCCTCGCATTTCTCCTGCTATCCTCTTGTGAACACACCCCTGAGATTGCTCCAGAGCCTCTGACAGGGTTTTCGGAAAAGGTGACAGCACTGGTCACAACCACGGTCAGAGGTGAACTTCGGGACAATCTCTTGAAACAGCAACTCCTCATGGCACAACTTCCATCTTTTGTAAAAACCCTTACCATGAATCAGCTGATGGATGAACTAAAAAAGGTCGATCCACTTAGGGATCTGGCCTACTTCATTGAGACGGATATTCTGTTTGAACTCCAAAAGCCAGAATATCAAAGAGAAAACCTAAGCTTTAATGCCCCGGAGATCCAGGCCGAAATTGTCTCTGCCATCATCGCAGGGATGAAAAAGGCGCTTGACCAGATCAAAGGTGGAAAAGACACTCAATAAAAAGGCTTTATCCTTTCTTCGGAGACAATTTTATAGAACCCTGATCGCTCCCCATGCAGCAAGTCAGATGCTGCCAAAACAATACCATTTTGAACCTTGGCTTATCGTGATATCCCTTGTTTTAAAGGTGTGGATGAGCTATAAATATTGATAATTTTTAATGAATGATGATGGTGAATCGAGTGTGAAGAAGGTATGGTTTTTCTTACTTTTTTTTGGGCTTGGAATCCTATTGATAATCATGGGATCTTCCCATGCCCAGAAATCAGGCAGGAATCTCACGATCCTTTACACCAATAATATCAATGGGGAGATCTATCCCTGCCCGACCTGAGACCCGAAGACACGTTTTGGCGGTCTGGCCAGAAGGGGAACTTGGATCAATGGGATTCGCGAGAGTGTTGGGAAGGACCTGCTGATTCTGGATACGGGCGACCTTCTCTTCAAAAAATATATGTCTCCTGTTTCTGAAAGTGAAATCAAGATGGTAACGGAAAAAGCAAAACTGATCGTCGAAAGTCTCAATCTGATGGGTTACGATGTTCTGGCTATTGGAGATGACGATCTCACCCTGGGAAAAGAGTTTCTGCTCGAGATGTCCCGAATAGCGAATTTTCCTTTTCTCTCCTCTAACGTGATCGATGAATCTTCAGGCAAACACCTCTTCCAGACCCATCTTATCAAAAATATAAATCATCTGAGAATCGGGATCTTCAGCCTTCTCGGACCGGATACATTTCCAAATCCATACGATCCGAGAAGGAAGGGAATCACGGTTCGTTCTCCAATTGAAACTGCCCAAACGATGATCAAAGAGCTTCAACCGAAAACCGATCTGATCATCCTCCTCAGCCATCTTGGATATCCCAAAGAGGTTGAGCTGGCACAGAATGTTTCTGGGATTCATATCATTGTGGGAGGACATACAGGGGTCAACCTTCCCTATCCTCCTGTCATCAAAAGCAGTCTGATCCTCCAAATGGCTCCCAAAGGACTCTATGGAGGAAGGCTCGATATTTCTCTTTATTCCAATAATGAACCCTACTTTTTCAACGCCCCAGAGAAAAGAAACTTTGAGAATAGTCTGAGCCAATTCAAAGAAAGAGTGGCTTTCGCCGATATCAGGGAGATTGAATCATGGCTGCAATATAACTTTGGGCCCTATTCCCGTATCCTTCATCTGGCCCGTCAATATGGTATACCTCTTCCAGAGGAATTCATTAAGAACATAAGAGACCTCATCGCCACCTTGAAAGCTCAGGATACCAATAAACAGAAGGGATTCAGGACAAAGATCAAAGAAGATGCGGAGCAGATACTGAAGCAGCTCCGGAACAGAAATGAATTTGTACACAACCTGGTCGTCCTCAATGAACAGATTAAAGATCACCCAGAGATCGGAAGGATGGTAGATGCCTTTCGTTCAAAATATCCAGAATCGGAAAAAACAGATCCTCCGAGACAAGAAGCACCACGTCCTCAGATTGGAGTTCCCCAGAAGTGAACATGGCAAAAACCGATCTCATCCTTCTTCATCCGCCCACCTACTACGATTTCAGAAAGAGGCCAGGAATTTACGGTCCAATCAGCGATGTCGTTCCTTCTACACCTATTTTTGAGATGTATCCGATCGGTTTTACCAGCCTCTCAGAATATCTGGAGCGCCACGGCTTGAAAGTGAGGATCGTCAATGTTGCCATGAAGATGCTCAAGGATAGGAGATTCGACGTCGAGAAGTTTATCCGTCACAATAAACCCATTGCCTTTGGCATTGATCTTCACTGGATGGCTCACATCCACGGAGCACTTGCCCTGGCTGAACTCATCAAAAAATTCCATCCGGATACCCCTGTCATCTTGGGCGGACTCTCAGCCACCTATTACCATGAAGAGATCCTCCGCCAGTATCCATTCATTGATTTTGTGATGCGAGGCGATTCTACGGAAAAACCCCTGCTCGACCTGTTAAAAGCAATCAAAAGAGAGAAAGAGTTTAAAAATATTCCCAATCTCACCTACCGGGATGGGGGGAATGGTATTCAAGCTAACCCCATTACCTATGTGCCGGAAGACCTGAATGATATTGCAATTGATTATCGACACATCATGAAGAAGGTCGTTCGGTTCATGGATCCGGTGGGTTATCAGCCCTTTGTGGATTGGTATACCTATCCGGTCACCGCTGTATTCACCTGCAGGGGATGTACCTATCATTGTAAAACCTGTGGAGGTTCTTCCCAAACCTTTCGCAAGATGGCCAACCGCCCCAAACCAGCTTATCGCGATCCTGTCTTGCTTGCGCAAGACATCTTCAATATCTCAGAGCATCTCAATGCTCCCATCATGATCATCGGAGACATCTTCCAACCTGGGCAGGAGTATGGTGCCACCTTTCTCCGGGAGATGAAAAAAAGGCCAATCGAGAACCACATCGCCTTCGAATTTTTTCTACCTCCTTCAAGGAATCAGTTGGAAAGGATTGCCGAATCCATAATAAATTTTAATATCGAAATCTCTCCCGAATCTCACGATGAAGAGGTGCGCAGAGCTTTCGGAAGGCCCTATGGCAATGAACCCATGGAGAGAATGATCGCGGATGCGATCGACCTTGGCTGTAAACGGATTGACCTCTTCTTCATGATCGGACTCCCCAAACAGACCTACCAATCGGTCATGGAGACAGTTGATTACAGCCGACTTCTGCTTGAGCGATTTCAGCCCTATGACAAACTCATTCCTTTCATCTCGCCATTGGCACCCTTCCTCGATCCAGGAAGCACCGTTTTTGAGGAACCAGAAAAGTATGGATACCGTCTCTTTCATAAAACCGTGGAGGAACACCGTCAGGCCATGATGTCACCCAGCTGGAAATACATCCTCAACTATGAAACCGAATGGATGGATCGCCATGAAATCGTGGCAAGCACCTATGAGTCCGGAAGAAGGCTCAATCGTCTTAAGGCGGAGTTCGGTCTGATTGATCAAAAGACAGCAGACGCTGTCGAAATGCGAATCGAAAAGGCACTCCGTATCATGGCAGAGATCGATCGGATCATGGCCATCCCGGATCCTGTGCGGCGAGAATCTGAACTCGACGCCATGCTGAACCATCCCCTTTCGCTTGAGACCTACAGCATGTCCACGGTCTGTGAGAAGAAAGAATTGGAGTGGCCAACCCGATTTATCCGGATGAACTTCTTTAGGATCATCAAAACATTGGTTGCGAGGAGGAAACCCAATGTCTCCAACCCTTCGCCAACAGGTTCTTCGTAAGATACCAAGCGTGGATGAAATCCTCTCCAAATCGGAGATGCTCGATCTCCTGAGAATCCATCCACGAGCCGTGGTCGTCCAAGCCGTCCGAAAAGGTCTGGAGCGGTTGCGAAGAGAGATCCTCAATCAGGAAGATCTCTCCTCAATAGAAGCAGCCCTCTTCTCCTTTGAAAATCTCCTCCCTCGCTTTCAAAAAGAGATAGACCTCCAGACCCAGCCCAAACTTCGAAGGGTGATCAATGCCACAGGGATCGTAATTCATACCAATCTGGGTAGGGCCCCTCTTCACCCACTCGCATTGAAACAGATGGTGGAGGTGTCAAAGGCTTATTCCAATCTCGAATACGATCTCGATAAGGGTGAGCGCGGCGATCGCTATTCCCATGTGGAGGAGATCCTCTGCCGGCTATCAGGTGCTGAATCGGCCCTGGTCGTCAACAATAATGCTGGAGCCGTTCTGCTCTGCCTCAATACTCTTGCAGAGGGAAGGGAAGTTGTGATCTCCAGAGGAGAACTGGTCGAAATTGGAGGAGCCTTTCGGGTCCCTGATGTGATGAAACGTAGCGGTGCCTTTCTTAAAGAAGTGGGCACAACCAACCGGACCCATCTCAAAGACTACGAGAGAGCCATCGGCCCCGAAACGGCTCTTCTCTTGAAAGTCCACACCAGCAACTTCCGTGTGATGGGCTTTACTTCAGAAGTCTCTCTGGGCGAATTGGTCCAGCTGGGGAGCCAACACCATATCCCTGTTATGGAAGATCTTGGAAGCGGTTGCCTCATTGACCTCACCCAATACGGATTGGAAAGGGAACCCACGGTTCAGGAAGCAATCAAAACGGGAGTTGATGTGATCACGATCAGCGGTGATAAACTTCTTGGAGGACCCCAGGCTGGAATCATCCTTGGTAAGAAGTCCCTCCTCGACTCGATCAAGACCAACCCGCTGACACGCGCGCTTCGTATTGATAAGCTCACTCTGGCCGCTCTTGAATCAACCCTACTCCTCTATGTGGATGAGAAGAGAGCCATGGAAGAGATCCCCACACTCCGGATGTTAGGGCTGGACAGGAAGAAGTTGAAGAACAGGGGGAGACGCCTTTTAAAACGGCTTCAAGATAGGGTTGATAAAGAGATCCAAATGACATTGAGGGATGATGTGTCCCAGGTGGGCGGAGGAGCCCTTCCCCTTCAGGAACTTCCGACGATTGTCCTCTCCATTCGAAGCCTGAGCCACTCCATGAATAGCCTTGAAGAGAATTTAAGAAGGGGCACGCCTCCTATTATTGCACGGATCAGCAGAGATGAATTGATCCTCGATATGCGAACTGTCTTTGATGACGAGATTCCGCTGCTGGCAGAGGGAATTGAGAAAGCGTTAAGCCAAATAAAAGGAAAATGATTGATTCAAAATTCCAAATTCCAAATCCTAAATCTCAGATAAATCACAATCTCCAATATCCAAACACAAATGAAAAATCTTTCTCGATACTCGTAACAGCAAAAGACCAGGGAAAACGTATTGACCAATTTCTCGCTGAAACCGATCTCAACCTCTCTCGGTCTCAGGCAAAGCATCTCATCGAGCAGAAACATATCCTCCTCAATCATAGGCCGGCAAAACCAAGCGCAAGATTGAAACCTGGAGATACGATTTCTGCAACTCTCCCCACGCCTAAACCTCTCTCCATAGCCCCTGAACCCATTCCCCTAAACATCCTCTACGAAGATGACTCAATCATAGCCATTGATAAACCATCTGGGATGGTCGTCCATCCAGCCCCTGGAAACCCCTCTGGCACACTGGTCAACGCCCTCCTCTATCACTGCAAAGACCTATCCGGGATTAATGGCGCCTTAAGGCCTGGGATTGTTCATCGTCTTGATAAGGAGACTTCGGGTGTCATGGTCGTTGCTAAGAATGATGGAGCCTATCATCACCTCACCCGACAGTTTAAAAATCGGACGGTAAAAAAAGTTTATCTCGCAATCGCCTACGGAGATATGAAACAGAAGGAAGGCCTCATTGATGCTCCAATTGGAAGGCATCCGGATCAGAGGAAAAAGATGACCACCCGGTCGAAAAAGGGCCGGGTTGCCCTCACACGCTGGAAAGTCCTTGAGCGATTTGAGGCTTTCACTCTTCTCGAGATTTATCCTGAAACAGGCCGAACCCATCAGATCCGTGTTCATCTCTCTGCAATAGGCCATCCTCTCTTAGGCGATCCTCTCTATGGGAGGAAGAAAGCGGTTCAAGACCTAAAATGGAGGGAGTGTATAAAAAGAATGAATCGGCAGGCACTTCATGCCCATCGGTTAGAATTGGATCATCCTCAAACCGGAGAGCGGGTTCTATTAGTCGCACCGATCCCACAGGATATGAAAGAGACATTGGAATGTATACATTTACAAAGCAGCAGGTCCCCCTTCTCTCTCGATGGGAGATGGAGGAGGTGAGGGTAAAATGAATATCCTGAATCGAACCCATCTCAAAACACAAAATGGTATTCCTTACTTTGAAAATCCAGAACTAAAAAAGATAGGGTGGATTACTCATGCCTTTCTCACACGACAGGGCGGTCTAAGCCTTCCTCCTTATGGCTCTCTGAATGTGAGCCTCAGCAATGGAGATGAACAAAAGAGAGTCTCCTCAAACAGGGAACGGATCGCTGAGACATTCGGATTTGACCCAAATCAGTTGGTCCTGCTCAAACAGATGCAACTTGATGGCATTCTCATCATCAAAGACCCCGTCCAGATGAAGCCAAATCCTCTGTTGTACGATGCGATGATCACAGACATTCCAAATCAATACCTTGGTATTCTTACCGCAGATTGCATCCCTATCCTCGTGGTTGACCAGAAAAAGAAGGTGATCTCTGCCATCCATGCGGGAAGACAGGGATCAGCTCTCGGAATCACAAAAAAATCAATAAGGAAGATGAAGGAGGAATGGGACTGTTCGGAAAAAGACCTTTTGATCACTCTTGGCCCATCCATCGGTCCCTGCTGTTATGAAGTTGATGAAAAAGTATTTCTAAAAGAGTGGGAACGCTTCGCCATTCCCAGAGGGGTGGGAAAATGGATGTTGGACCTTGCAAAAATCAACCTGGCCCAACTGAAGGAAGAAGGCATCAAAGACGAACAGATCTTCCACATTGATCTCTGCACCCGTTGTCATAGTGACCTCTTCTTCTCATACCGGGGAGAAGGCCAAACCGGAAGACAGCTCTCGTTTATTGGAATCCTTAAGTTGACAATATTGAATAATTGAATAAAGGTTAAGGCTCAGGTCAAGAAAAATCTCAACCTCAACCTTAACCTAAACCTAATTCATCAAGGGAAGTGGAAAACATCATATTGAAAGTCTACCTCCAGCCCAAAACCTCCAAAAATGAGATCGTGGGTCCCTACCGTGATGGAATCAAAGTAAAGGTAACTGCTCCACCCATCGAAGGAAAAGCAAACGAGGCTTAGATTCTATTTTTGGCAAAGGAATTCCGGATCTCGCCATCCTGTATTGAGATAATCAAAAGCCACCGCTCTCGCGAGAAGCCATTTAGCATTTCAAACAATAAGGATTTAGAACACTTCCTGAACCCTTCTAAACGCCTTGACTTTAAAGGGAAAATCGTTTAGTCTTGAAACGGAAGTGGACAGGTTCTGGTGGGCCTCCTGGACTTCAAATCCAGTGGCGGGCTTAAGAGGTCCGCGGTGGGTTCGATTCCCATGCACTTCCGCCAGTTAAGAAAGCAAGGCGCTTTCTGCTATAAGCAGGCTTTGTGTTAGGCAAAATACCAGAATAAGGAGAAAAAGAGAATGTTTGGAATAGGAATGCCGGAGCTATTGATCATTCTGGTCATCATCTTGGTCATTTTCGGTGCAGGAAAACTTCCCCAGATCGGTGAAGGACTCGGTAAGGGAATCCGAAATTTTAAGAAGGCAACCAAAGACCGGGATGAGATCGATGTCACTCCAAAAAAACCTGATGAACTCTCAGAAAAGAAATGAAAGGCTGAGGGCTTTCATCCCCCACCAGCATGGGACATATCGCCTATATTGGATTCGGCTCGAATCTCGGAGATAAGATCGCTTATTGCGAGAAAGCTATCACCGAAATACTCAATCTTGACAACCACAGACTTCTGGCAAAATCTTCCTTCTATAAAACCCAGCCGGTTGGCTATAGATCCCAGGACTGGTTTGTCAATGGCATCATCAAACTCGAAACCGATTTAGAGCCTCTGGATCTCTTACAATCCTTAAAGGAGATCGAATCAAGATTGGGCAGAACGGAAACTTTTCATGGAGGACCGAGAGAGATCGATCTCGATCTTCTGCTTTACGAGGACCGAATCATTCAAACCGATAATCTTCAAATACCCCATCCCCGGATCCAGGAAAGACAGTTCGTCCTCATCCCTCTTGCGGAGATTGACCCAAATCTAATCCATCCTGTTCTGAAAAAGAGCGTTCAAAAACTTCTCCGAGAGATCAAAGAAGATCAAGGGGTAGAAAGGTTTTGAAAGAAAATGGTCCGACTCATCCTCTTCATTCTTCTCATCCTCCTCCTTTACTATCTTATTCACTATCTCATCAGAGGTATACCTTTCTCTAAAAAGAAAGTAACGGAAAAACAACAACCCGAAGAACTTGTTCAGGACCCCTACTGTTTGACCTATATCCCCAAACAGACCGCTTTAAAGAAAAAAACAGAAGGGCAAGTACGATTCTTCTGTTCTGAAAAATGTTTTAAATGTTACGTCCGCAAAGAACCAAAAGACAGTGTTTGAACCGTAAAAAAAAGATTGACAAAATCAAAAAATTTTATTAAGTTTTTTTTAGTTTTTTAATTTTTGGTTTTCAGTCTCTGAAAGGAGGACACTTTATGGGCAAAAAGATGTGGACATCTCTGGTGATCATGATTCTAATCCTTCTAATTGGAACCTCCTGCACCAGGCATCATTTCGGAATGTCTTACAGAGCGATATTGCCTCCATCCGATTTTGATCAGACGGAAGCTGTTATCGCCCAGGCTGAGAGGTCCGAGGGGGCAAAGTACTGCCCTGAAAAGATTGCCAAGGCGAAGGAATTAGGGAGAAAAGCGATTGAAACCTACTTGGCCTGTAGAACTGAAGAAGCATTGAAGATATTGGCGGAAGCACGGAAACTGGCTAAAGAGGCTGAAGGTTGCCAGCCGCCACCGGTCGCAAGACCTGCACCACCACCTCCTCCTGCACCACCACCACCTCCTCCTGCACCTGCACCTCCACCCCCACCACCACCTCCGCCGCCACCGCCAGCACCTGCGCCACCACCACCACCTCCTCCTCCTGCACCTCCTGCACCGCCACCACCCCCACCACCAGCACCTCCGCCACCTGTGGCCAAACCAGCACCTCTGCCTGTCTTCGACATGATTTACTTCGATCCTAACAAAACAACGATCACTCCCACAGCGGCCAAGGCACTTGACCGAAATGGAACGCTTCTGAAAGAGAACCCCAATATCAAAGTCGAGATCGCTGGTCACACCGATCCATCCGGCACTGAAAAGGCAAATCAGAAGATTTCGGAAAAAAGAGCCGAGAGCGCAAAGAAGTATCTCATGGATAAATTTGGCATTTCTGAACCTCGCCTGGTTTCGAAAGGCTATGGATCAACAAAACCGATTGCTGACAATAAGACGGAAGAAGGCCGTGCCAAAAACAGAAGGGTCGAGTTCAGAATCCTTCCATAGCCTTTCTTGAGATCAGATGAATTTTTAAAAGGGTGGTGGAAAGAAATTTCCACTACCTGTTTTTATTTTTTAGGAGGCAAGGGATGAAGTTTTTCATTGATACTGCCAACCCGGTCGAGATTCGGAAGGCCTATGAGATGGGTGTAATTGATGGTGTCACGACCAATCCCACACTAATTTCCAAAGAGAATAGAAATTTCGATTCCCTTATCAGGGAGATTTGTGAGATCATTCAGGGGCTTCCCATCAGTCTCGAAGTCATTGGGTTGAAATTTGAAGAGATGGTCCAAGAGGCTCGAACCCTTTCCAAGATAGGAGAGAATATCGTAGTTAAGATTCCAATGACCTCGGAGGGTCTGAAGGCGGTTAAGACACTGATTGCAGAAGGGATTAAGACCAATACAACTCTTGTCTTTTCGCCAACCCAAGCACTTCTGGCAGCCAAAGCAGGTTCAACCTATGTCAGCCCTTTTATAGGAAGGCTGGATGACATCTCCCAGACAGGAATGGAATTGGTGGGGCAGATCGTAACGATCTTTGATAATTATGGTTTCGATTCTGAAGTGATCGTCTCAAGCATCCGTCACCCCATCCATGTTTTGGAAGCAGCACTTATGGGCGCGGATGTGGCCACGATTCCTTATAAGGTCATCGAACAGCTTGTTAAACATCCACTGACCGATATTGGGATTGAACGTTTTCTGGCGGATTGGGAAAAGGTCCCTAAAAAGTAAAAAGGCCCCTCCTTAAGGAGCCTTGGGTTGAATTCAATATCGTTCTTAGTTCGTTTCGATGGAGATCTGCTTCGGAATGACTTCCTTCTTCCTGGGTAAGATAATTCGTAGCACCCCATCCTTATAGGAGGCCTTGATTTCTTCTTGGTCAATCGCCCTCGGTAATGCAAAAGTTCGGCGGAAGTTCCCGTAGGGCCTTTCAATCTGGAGATGATTCTCCTCAAGGCTCTCCTTGATAAAACGTCTCTCTCCCTGGATGATCAGCGTATTCTCTTCAACCTTAATATCGATCTCGTTTTGATTCATCTCAGGTAGGTCAACTTTCAGGATGACCTCTTTCTCCCGCTCTATAATATCGACAGGGGGTATCCAAACACCCCGAGGTGCTTCTTCTTTAAAGATACGGGAAAGGGTCTCATCGAAGAGCCGGGTCATCCGATCTTGCATCGCCATCAGGTCCCGGAAAGGCTCCCATTTTACATGGTAGACCATAAATCCTCCCTCCAAAATTTTTCAATTTAAATATACTCTTTTTGAAGGGAAAATTCAACTAATTATGCACCAGGGTCACTCATTTTCTTGGAATCGAAAGGGCCGGATACCTCAAATGATGGAGCCCTACGGACAAAGGCCGTGGTTCTCTTGGTTCGGGAGAGAGGGGAAGTCGGATGGCCCGCCTACCCCTATCTGGGATCAACTTCGGCAGGTATAACAGGTATCAAAGAAATCTTTTGGAAGCTTCGCTTTTTCTCTAAACTTTTCAAGCTGGAACCATGGGGCAAAGTAATTTCCACAGACCTTGCACTGTTTCATCTTAAGGGTTCTTTTCCACCGTGGGATCGTCCGCTCATCCCCTTCCTCTTTCATCCCAATCACATTCACTGGACAGACAACGACACATGCTCCGCAAGCAATACATTGGGTCGCTTCCTCTTGAAAAGGAGGAATCATCTCACGTCGGTCTCCCCGAAAGGCAAACTGGATGGCATGGGCTCCAACCACTTCATCGCACACCCTTGCACAGAGTCCACAGAGGATACAATCTTTGTCATCCTTCTTAAAGCGGACTTCATGAACACCCATGCTTAGCGCCATCTCTTGTAGAAGTTTATCGCCTGGACACATCGCTAGGAGTAGTTCCATGATGATTCGTCTGGCCCGAAGCACTTTCTCCGAACGAGTGAAAACTTCTATCCCTTCCATGACCGGATAATTACAGGAAGTGGTCATTCTGGATCGACCCTTTCTATTTACCTCCACCAGACAGAGGCGGCAAGCACCATAAGGTTTTACCGATTCATTGTAACAGAGATGGGGAATCTCAAAACCTGCATCCAATGCCACCTCTAAAATATGGGTACCCTCTTTTCCTTCAACAGGCTGGCCATCAATGGTAAAAGAAACCATTCTACTCTCCTTTTTAAAATTCACAACCCCTATTGGACTTCCACTGCATTGAACTTACAGGTCTCCAAACACATCCCACATTGGATACACTTCTGCTGGTCAATGACGAAGGGCTCTCCCTTCTCTTTCTTCTTCTTTGGAACGCCAGTGATCGCTTTCTCCGGACAGGCCTTTGCACATCGTCCGCAGGATGTGCATAGATCGGGCAGTATTCGGTAATGGAGAAGCGCTCGGCAGACCTTAGCTGGGCATCGTTTATTCAGGATGTGCTCTTCATACTCCTGACGGAAATATTTAAGGGTGGACAGGACGGGATTAGGGGCCGTCCCACCCAGGGCACAGAGTGAAGCTTCCATGGTTACCCAGCCTAACTCCTCAAGCCAATCGAGGTGCTCTGGTCTCCCTTTGCCTTCGCTGATCTCAGTCAAGATCTCGTGCATCCGTTTAGTCCCCTCTCGGCAGGAGGTGCATTTGCCGCAAGACTCATCCTTTAGAAAATTCGTAAAATACTTGGCCACATCGACCATACAGGTCGATTCGTCCATGACGATCATTCCCCCAGACCCCATCATGGAACCCACTTCTGTCAATCGGTCAAAATCAACTGGCAGATCGATCATAGACTCGGGGATGCATCCACCCGAAGGCCCCCCGGTCTGAACCGCCTTAAATCTCTTGCCATCCGGGATTCCCCCTCCAATTTCATATACAATTTCTCGTAGAGTAATTCCCATGGGCACCTCTACAAGTCCAGTATTATTCACTTTGCCCACAAGGGAAAAGATCTTCGTCCCTTTGCTCCCTTCGGTGCCGATCTTGGCATACCAATCTGCTCCCTCGCTGATGATCACCGGTACATTAGCCCAAGTCTCCACATTATTCAGGTTGGTCGGCTTATCGTAGAGCCCGCTGACAACGGTGTGAATATGTTTTGCTCGGGGTTCCCCTACATTCCCCTCAATGGTAGCCATGAGAGCTGTTGATTCTCCAGCCACAAAAGCTCCTCCCCCACGGCTGATCTTGATATCGAAGCTGAACCCCGATCCAAGGATATCTCTCCCCAAAAGGCCCAATTCCCGAGCCTGTTGGATGGCAATTCCAATATTTTCAAGGGCCAGAGGGTATTCGTGACGGACGAAGATATAGCCCTCTTGAGACCCGATGGCATAAGCACCGATCACCATTCCTTCAAGCACGCTATGGGGGTTTCCCTCCAGGAGGCTCCGGTCCATGTAAGCACCCGGATCGCCCTCATCTGCATTACAAATGACATACTTCGTAGCACCAGGGGCATTTCGGCATTGTTCCCATTTCAAGCCAGCAGGAAACCCACCGCCTCCACGACCTCTGAGGTTGGCCTTTTTCACTTCACGGATGATCTCCTCGGGTTTCATTGAAAAGAGCGCTTTGGCTAATGCGCGATACCCTCCAACAGCAAGATAGTCCTCAATCCGAGTGGGATCAATGCTTCCATTATTTCCAAAGATGATCCGCTTTTGCTTCTGATAGAACGGAATCTCCTCTTCGAAGACCACCTTTTTTCCGGTAGCAGGATGTTCATAGAGAAGTCCTTCGAGAATCTTTCCGTTGAGTACGGTCTCTTCAAAGATTTCAAGAACATCCTCGGGCTTAACCTTCTGATAGAAAATCTTTTTCGGATGAACGACAACCAGAGGTCCCCTTTCACAGAAACCATGACATCCGGTCACCCGTAAGGCAACGCCATTGTCACTGGCCTTTTCTTGAAGCACCTTCTTGAAGGCATCCACCACCGCATGGCATCCAGAGGCATGGCATCCTGTACCCCCACACACCGTAATCACGGGCTGATCAGGTCTTCTATGACTGAGGATTTGATACCTATATTGGTCCAAATCCTGAGGAGAACTAAGCTTTATCATTCGCCCCCTCCTTCTTCTTGTCAGAACGGAATTTCTTTAAGGTCCCATCAACCTTTGCGGGACTCATCTTTCCAAAATACTGTCCATCAATGGCAACCACTGGCCCAGCCGCACAGACGCCAAGACAGTTGACGGTCTCAAGAGTGAAATTCCGGTCCTTGGTCGTCTCGCCTGGCCGGATACCCAATTCCAGTTTGATCTGATCGACAATTCGCTGTGCCCCGCGGACATGGCAGGCTGTTCCCATGCAGACGCAGACCTCATGTCTTCCCCTGGGCGTCAGGCTAAGGGCCCTGTAGAAAGTGGCAATCCTGTAGATCTTATTGACAGGCATGCCAAGCTTCTCCCCGATGCGCTCCAACGCCTCCTTAGGAAGATACTTCTCTTTGGTCTGGATGTCCTGTAGGATTGCCAGAATGGAAGAGGGCTTGTTTTCGTACCGTTCGATGATGGCATCGATCTCTGAATGAGTCATTTTCAAAATCCCCTTTTCGCTTTCTCTCGCAACTGTTCATACTCCTTGTGTACACGTTTTTCGATCTCCTCGATCATCTCGTCGGTCATATGACGAAATCTTCCTTGATATTTCATATACTCCTTGATCGGCTTCAATTTCGGAAAATCGAGACTTAATCGATAGGTTCCATGCTCCACCTCGTAGAGAGGAAATACGCCCGTCTCCACGGCAAGACGGCCCAATTTAATTGAAAGTTCAGGAGCGGATCGCCATCCGGTTGGACAGACAGAAAGGATGTGGATGTAGGCCGCCCCTTGAATATCTGCTGCCTTCTTTACCTTCTGGATTAAATCGAGCGGATAACTCGGACAGGCCGTGGCTACATAGGCAATATTATGGGCCGCCGCAATGGCAGCCATATTCTTCTTCCAGGTGATCTGTCCTGGTCTCATCTTCCCGGCGGGAGAAGTCGTTGTGGAAGCACCAAAGGGTGTGGAGGAGGACCGCTGGATTCCAGTGTTCATATAGGCTTCATTATCTGTACAGACATAGATGAAGTCATGCCCTCTCTCCAGGGCCCCAGAGAGCGCCTGGAGTCCGATATCGGCTGTTCCTCCATCCCCTGCCATCCCGACAGTAACGATCTTCTTCTGGGGGATCCTTCCCTTTCTCATCAATACCTTTAACCCAACCTCAATCCCAGATGCTACAGCCGCTGTGTTTTCAAAAGCGCAATGGAACCAAGGGACTCTCCAGGAAGTATAGGGAAGAGGAGAGGAAACAATTTCCATGCATCCCGTAGCCGCCGCGATGATCACATTCCTCCCTAAGGCCTTACAGACCAGCCTGACCGCTAAGGCTTCAGCACAGCCTTGGCACGATCGGTGGCCAGGGGCAAAATACTCTTTTTGAGTCAATGTTCTTACCGCATAGACATTCAGGTTCTCTATCATTCTCTCACCCCGTACATTTCATAACCTTCCTTATTTCCTTCCTCGATCTCAATCTCTGCTTTATCCACCATCTTGACGAAGTCGAAAGGAGCCACATCCCTTCCAGAAATTCCTGCGACAAAATTATAAACCGATGGTCTCAAAGGTTCTCCATAGATGGCCGCCTTCACCTCAGAGGCAACTGGACCGCCCGGTCCTCCTACAGAAACACAACGATCAATCACGACCAGATTTTTGGCATGGAGGGTTGCCTTCTTAAATGCCTCAAAAGGAAAGGGACGCCAGAGGCGAATCTTCACCAAGCCTACGGATCTCCCTTCCTCTCTCATCTGATCGACAGCTGCTGAAGCGGTCTCGCTGATGCTTCCCATAGTCACCAGAAGGGTCTCAGCATCCTCTGCCCTGTAAGTCTCAATAGGATAATAATACCTTCCGGTCATGTCTCCAAAAGCCTTCCAGACCTCAAGTATTTTGGGGAGAGAGGCTCGGAGAGCCACTTCCTGAGCCTTCTTCGTTTCAGCAAAGATGCTGGGAAGGGCAAAAGCTCCCATCGTAATCGGACGATCCGGATGCAACGGATGAAGCGGTTGATACGGTGGAAGGAACTGGTCAATCTTCTCCTGCTCGATCAACTCGATCGGCTCAATCACATGGCTTAAGATGAAGCCATCCATATTGATGATTACAGGAAATAGGACGCTCCGGTCTTCACCGATCCGGTAGGAGATGAAGACATGGTCATAGACCTCTTGACCATTTTCGACAAAAAATTGAATCCACCCACAATCGCGGATCATCATGGTATCGCTGTGGTCATTCCAGATACTGAGGGGAGAAGAGAGAGTTCGGTTAGCAATGATCATCAAGATCGGAAGCCTGAGACCGGAGGCGATGTAGGTCATCTCAGCCATCAAAGCCAATCCCTGAGCACTCGTGCAGGTAAAAGACCTTGCGCCTACGGCCTCACTGCCAATACAGATGCTCATGGCTGAGTGTTCCGATTCCACACAGAAGAACTCGGCATCCAACTCTCCATTGGCCACAAGATCGGATAGATGTTCAACGATGTGGGTCTGGGGAGTGATGGGATAGGCCGAGATGACATCCACATTGGCCTGTTTAACCGCCTCCGCGGCGGCAATCGATACTTCCATTCCAACCCTTTTACCCATGGTTATCTCTCCTCTTCCACCACCATGGTGATTGCTCTGGTGGGACATTCTTTCGAACAGATGCCACAGCCTTTACAATAGTAGAGGTCTGCGATGAAATAGCCTTCCTCATCCAAGTTATAGGCCATATCTGGGCAGAAGATATAACAGAGTCCACAGTGGACGCAAAGTTCCTTATTCAAGATCGGCTTAAAGCTCTTCCAGTCTCCTGTCCGATAGGTGCTCGCATTCCCCGGTTCCAGGATCACATTCCCTACCGGCAACTCCTTCCATGTCCATTCTGATTCCGGTTTTGTCATGTTGGCTTCACCTCTTCTGCTTAAATCAAATCACCTTCCGGCTTCCTTCTTGATGAAAAAAGGAAGACGGGGCGACGGCTTTCATTAAACGACGATTGTTTCTTGAAAGGCACGTTCAAATGCAGAGATGTTCTTTTCCGCAATCCGACCGAAACGTTCCTTGAAGGGGGGGATGAAAGACTCCTTCTTCACCACTCCCGAGGCCTTGATGACCGACCCAAGCATCGTCGTATTGGTAATGGGAAGACCGAGAATCTCAAGGGCGATCTTACTGGCATCAACCACTCCGACCCGGTTCTTTATGCCCAGCATCTCTTTCACCTTTTCGGGAGAATCCTTGCTTGTGGTAACGACAATTCCTTCCTTTTTCAAGCCGGCTGCTACATTGACAATCTTTAAAAGCGAGGCGTCAAGAACGACGACGATATCGGGTTCATAAATGTTGGCTCGAATCCGAATGGGCTTATCACTGATCCGACTGAAGGCCACAACTGGCGCCCCTCTTCTTTCCGGTCCAAAACTGGGAAAGGCCTGTGCATACTTCCCTTCCCAAATCGCTGCCAAAGCCAAAAGCTCCGCAGAAGTGACTGCTCCCTGGCCCCCTCTTCCGTGAAACCGAATCTCGATCATCTAAATCTCCTTAAAAAATTCTTTATAGGCATTTAGCAAAATAACATAAAATTTAAGCATAACATCTCAATCTTATCGAATGCGTTAACGTTAACATCTTCATTCTAACCTGTCAAGCCAAAACCAGTTTTCATCCATTCTGGGATGCTATATTCTTTCTAAACCTCTCTCCGACCCTCAAGTGCCTTTGCCAAGGTCATTCCGTCTGAATATTCGATCTCTCCCCCCATGGGGACTCCATAGGCGATTCGGGTAACCCTAATCCCCAAGGGTTTAATCAGTTCGGTAAGGTAGAGCGTTGTTGCACTCCCTTCAACCGTAGGATTGATTGCGAGGATCACTTCTTTGACCTTCTCCTGTTGAAGGCGCTCCATCAACTCCCTTATTTTTAACTCATCCGGCCCAATCCCTTCCAGGGGCGAGAGGGCACCATGCAATACGTGGTACCTCCCCCTATAGCTTCCCGTATTTTCGATGGCGATGAGGTCATTGGGACCTTCTACAACGCAAAGCACCTCTCGATTCCGTCGGTCATCCGCACAGATCCAACAAGGTTCTTCATCGGTCAAATTAAAACATTTCGAACAGAGCCGAATCTTCACCTTGACATCTAAAATGGCTCTCGCCAACTCCTGGGCCTCTGATTGGCTCGATCGTAAAATATGGAAGGCCAATCTGGAGGCCGTCTTCTTCCCAATACCTGGTAGTTTTGACAGAGCCTCAATCAGATGATCAATCGGTTTAGCATAGGGAGGCATAATTTAAACCTCAATGCAAAGTGCATAATTTACAATTAACGATACAAATTGATAACTTTGCATTGCTAATTTTGGAATTTATATTGATCTTTAAAAGAGTCCTGGTATACTCAATCCACCCGTAATCCTCTTCATCTCTTCAGTCATCATCTCTTGTGACTTCCGGATAGCCTCATTGACGGCCGCCACGATTAGATCCTGAAGCATCTCGATGTCCTCCTTGTTGACAACCTCTGGGTCAATACGGAGGGAGAGAACCTCTTGTTTTCCGTTCATCACAATATTGACCATTCCTCCTCCGGAACTGGCTTCGACAGTCCTCCCGGCCATCTCTTCCTGAAGTTGAGTAATTCGGGAATGCATCTGTTGAGCCTGTTTTAAGATGTTTCCAAAACCTTTTGACATGGATTCCTCCTCTATTCTCTCACTTCTCCACAATCCTTCCATCGAAAAGACGGAGTGCCTCTTGGATAAGACCGTCCCTATCTCGACTGTTCTGAAACTGCTCCTCCCCTTTCACCCTCTGTCCCTTCTCCATTGAAGAGATACCCCCCGATCCCCTCGTTCCTCTTTCTAAAGATGAGATAACCACTTTTGTTCTCTTTTTAAAGTACTCCTGACAGATCAACTCAAACTGGTTCAGGTTCCCTTTCTCCAATATGCGATCATAGTGGAAAGAATCTTTTTCAAAACCGATTTCAACCCTCTCGTCACTGAGATGGATGGGATTTCCTAAAACTAAGAAAGAACCCAAGATGGGATTTCGGGCCCTTGTAAAATCGACCAATCCCCTCCATACTTCAGCTGAAACCTCTCTTGACTCTTCAAGTGTTCTCTCCTGTCGATAAATCTCTATATCCTTGGTCTCTTCTCGAGAAGATGATTCTGTCCCAACATTAAGGAAGATGTCCTCTTTCCTTACGGCCTTCTCCTCACTCTTTATCCCAACGCTCTTCTTGGGGAGATCCTCTTTTGGGGGAAAGGGTATCGACTCAAAACCATTCGCCTGGGCCCTAATCTCTTCGGGCCTTGTTGATACTCGGATAGGAGTCGCCTTTCCAATCTCTTCCAACCTTTTTAGAATCTCATCAATCGGAAGAACAGGGGGAAGGGTAGCCATCCGGATCAGGGTAATCTCCAGCATGGTCCGAGGAAAGGTCGATTGGGCAATCTCCTCCTCTCCTTTGAGAAGGAGACTGAAGAGATGGTTGAGTTGTTCGAATTGGAATCGCTCCGCCTGCCTCTTGATCTCTTCGAATCCTTCGGGAGGCAATTCCATGAAGGTCCCTGGATGTTTGCTCACTTTGATCAGAATCAGATTGCGGAGTGCCTGGAGGAGATCCTGGCAGAAGCGTTGGATATCATACCCATAGTGATAGATATGATTAACGATCTCAACACAACGCTGTCCATTCCTGTTGGCAATGGCCTCGATGGTATCGGATATGATCTTCTGGTCGATCAATCCGAGAACCTCGGTAATATCTTCATCCCTTATTTCATTACCCGCATATGAGATCACCTGATCGAGAAGGCTCTGGGCATCTCTCATGCTGCCTTCCGATTCTTTCGCAATCACCTGCAGGCTCCTCGGACTGATCTGAATCCCTTCCTTTTCAACAATCCGCTTTAGGCTCTCAATCACCTCTTTTAATGGAATCCTCTTGAAATCATATCGCTGGCAACGGGAAAGGATGGTCGCTGGAATCTTGTGAGGTTCTGTGGTGGCAAAGATAAAGATGATATGGCTGGGAGGTTCTTCAAGTGTCTTCAAAAGGGCATTGAAAGCCTCTTTCGTGAGCATGTGGACTTCATCAATGATGTAAATCTTATAATGGCTTTTGGCAGGCGTATAACGGACATTCTCCCTCAGCTCACGGATCTCCTCGATGCCCCGATTCGATGCGCCATCGATCTCGATCACATCCATTGAAATTCCATCTGTGATCTCTTTACAATTCGTACATTGATTGCAGGGGTTTGGCTGGGGACCATATTCGCAGTTCAGGGCTTTTGCCAGAATGCGGGCGGTCGAGGTTTTCCCCACACCTCTGGCTCCTGTAAAAAGAAAAGCATGGGGCACCCGATTTTGAGAAATGGCATTTTGAAGCGTCTGGGTGATGAACCTCTGCCCGATCACCTCTTCAAAAACCTGAGGTCTCCATTGCCTTGCCAAAACTAAATAGGACATCTTTACTCCAGTGTAGATTTCGGATTGCAGAATTTATACCTAAAGGTCTATCTTTCTATTTCCTACTTTCCACTTTCTTCGTTCTAAATAAACTTGTTGATAGCCAGGCGCCCCTGCGGCACACAAGTCGAATTACTACCGTTGCTTCCTTCCGGACCTGGCGGGGTTTGTAATCTCTTGTTGCGCAGGACCCGGCTATCAACAAGATTTCACGATGAAAAATATATCAACTATTAATCCTTAGCTGGTAACGGTTATGAGTTAAATGTTACACCTTCTTCGGAAAATTTTCTGGCGGAGAGAGAGGGATTCGAACCCTCGATCCCGTTTTAGCAGGATACTCGCTTAGCAGGCGAGCCCCTTCGGCCTCTCGGGCATCTCTCCGCTTCATTTCGTGAGGCGCATTGCGCGAAGCGCTCTGTGTCTTTATTTTATTGCATGGCTTGCCATCCGAAGCCTTGGCGTAGGATGGCGGAGAGGGTGGGATTCGAACCCACGTCTCCTTTCGGGAGAACCGCTTTTCGAGAGCGGCGCCTTAATCCTCTCGGCAACCTCTCCACGATCTTGCAAGGCAAGATACGTTAAACCTTAAACGTTCAACCTCAAACCTCGGATCTTTTTTACCTGTTGTTCCCCACTTCGAGCCTTATCGCCACTCTCTCTCCGTTTTCTAAAAAAGTCCTTTAAAACTCCGGCACATTCTTTTTCAAGAATGCCTCCCTCGACTTCAACCTTATGATTGAGCCCCTTATCTTGAAATAACCTGAACCTCGATTCCACAGCTCCGAATTTTGGTTCAAGGGTTCCAAAGACCAATTTGGATATTCTTGCGTGAACCATTGCTGACGCACACATCGGACAGGGTTCTGCCGTAACATAAATCACGGTACCCGTCAATCGGTAATTTCTTAAGACTTTTCCACCCTTTCTCAGGACAAGCATCTCTGCATGGCCGGTAGGGTCACTCAGTTCGATGCACCGGTTATGATCTTTTGCAATGACCCGATCACCTTTTAATAAGACAGCTCCAATCGGCACTTCTCCATTCCGGCTCGCTTTTATAGCCTCCTCGAGAGCTATTTTCATATATTTTTCGTCATCCATGCGGGTGTGGCGCGCCCAGCCCGACTCGAACGGGCGACCTGCGGATTCGTAGTCCGACGCTCTATCCATCTGAGCTATGGGCGCACCCCTATTTTTTTGCGGGTGGTGAGGGAGCGGGAAGAATCTCCACCTGATAGGCGACATTGTGGCCTCGCTGTAAATAATAACTCACCTTTACCCATTCCCCTACACCGGGTAAACGTGAAGGAACATAGATGGTCCGTCTGCCTACGGCAAAATTCATCATCACTCCCTTATCTCCCTGCACACTGAGACTGCCCCGGTAAAGGCTAATCACTTTTCCTGAAAAGTTAAGATATTGTTGAGCCTCAGAAATTTTTCCTTCAATGTGCATTAGGAAAACAAAAATTAAGGCAGAGAATACAATTCCAATTTTCATTTCTCTTTTCATAATACCTCCTTTCTCTTAACCTTCTCTGGCCTGTCAGACGAAGCTATAGCATATTGGCGTAGTCTGGCGGAGAGAGAGGGATTCGAACCCTCGGTCCCGATTTTAGTCGGAACACACGATTTCCAGTCGTGCCCCTTCGGCCTCTCGGGCATCTCTCCATGATTTTCTTATGTGAAATATTGTTAACTTTTTACTACTGACTCTCAATTATTTATTGTATAAAATTAAAAGTTCCCAGTGTATAGTAAAATTTGCTTTGCAAATTTTCTGGCGGAGGGAGTAGGATTCGAACCCACGGGGCTTTCACCCAGCGGTTTTCAAGACCGCCGCCTTAAACCACTCGGCCATCCCTCCTTATTTTAAAATTCTCTTTATTCCATTTTCGACCAACTCCAGACTTCAAAAAAATTTCTCTCTTCCGTGCATCAGCATAATCTGAAGTCCGCTCTTCATAAATAAGTCTCCAGGGACATCCTCCTTTTGTAGACTTGCCCCTCCCCGAATTATGTGACTTCAAACGCTTATCTGCACTATCCTCCCTACTCGAGCCAACATAAAACTTATCTGCCCCTTCACTATACAAAATATAAATACAAGCCATCTAAACATACCTCACCCAGCGGTTTTTCCGCCCTGGGCGGACCCGCCTCAGGTGGGCAAGACCGCCGCCTTAAACCGCTCGGCCATCCCTCCGGCTTGCTCTAATTACTTCATACCATCACCCTTCCCATTCTTTCTGTAAGATCTCAATTTTGCCCAATCCCACGAGTATTCGTATAAATGTAATCCTTTTGAAGAAGCGATGATTTCCCCATCTTCCACCCCGATCTCTCTCGCCATATATTCCTTCATTAACTGCAATCCACCAAGATTGGAAGGGAAGCCTCCCCATAAGTCCCATGACCTAAAATATAAGAAAAAATGTAATTTATTATCTTGAATCCTTGTATCAATGGATCGTAAACAAGGCGGATCCTCCAGAGACAGATGGTCTGTCCAATCTCCAACAATAATATGCTCTTGGTTGCTTCGATATCCTCCAGTCTTTTGAAAGAGTTGTTTATATCTTTCAATGATCGTCTGCATCTGTGGTTTGATATAAGTTCCATAAGTATACGCTTCATTGGGTTTCTTTTGGTCATCGATCAGATAGAAAAAATACTCATTTTCAATATAATCATCCGATGTCGGGTTAGGTATATTCATCCCTGGAGGGATCGACGGAGAAAGAGGCCTAACTCCTGGACTCGTGATGTGGATCGTCACATAATCAAACTCCAATCGATACGTCCCCGCATAACTTCCGCTATCAATCTTAAATTTATTACCCTTTTCAAATATTAAATCGATCAGTTGATACCAAGCATCAGAGATGTCTGTCGCTTTAACAAATACGATGTTCAAAAGGGAACTCCTTTCTTGATAGATTATTTCTACTAACTGAAAACCGTCACATTTTTTTAATTTTCCGAACTCTCAACTCCGAACTCCGAACTTTTATCTCCTCTTCTCAATCCTCTCTAACCCATTCATATAAGGTCTTAACACCTCTGGGATGAGAACGCTTCCATCCGCCTGCTGATAGTTTTCAAGGATCGCCACCAGGGTCCTTCCGACAGCCAATCCAGAGCCGTTGAGGGTATGGACATACTCGGTTTTTGACTTTCCGGAAATACGGTATCGAATCTTCGCCCTTCTCGCCTGAAAATCCTCAAAATTACTGCAGGACGAGATCTCTTTAAATGTGTCCTGACCGGGTAACCAGACCTCGATATCATAAGTCTTTGAGGCCGAGAATCCAAGGTCCCCTGTGCAGAGGTTAACCACGCGATAGGGAAGCCCTAGCCTTCGGAGAACCTCCTCGGCATTGGAAAGCAACTTCTCCAACTCCTCATAAGAATCTTCCGGCTTTGTAAACTTCACCAGTTCAACCTTATTAAATTGATGCTGCCGAATCAACCCCCGGGTATCCTTTCCATAAGACCCTGCCTCCTTCCTGAAACAGGGAGTGTAGGCTGTATAATAGAGGGGAAGGTCCTTCTCCTCCAGAACCTCATCCTGATGAATATTCGTCACCGGCACTTCAGCGGTCGGGATAAGGAAGTAATCAATACCTTCGACTTTAAAAAGTTCCTCCTCAAATTTTGGAAGTTGCCCTGTGCCTGTCATCGTCGTCCGGTTAACCATGAAAGGAGGAAGAACTTCACAATAACCATGCTCCCGTGTATGAAGATCGAGCATGAAATTGATCAGTGCCCTTTCCAGTTTTGCCCCGAGGTCCCAGTAAAGGGTAAACCGGGCTCCGGTGATCTTTGCGCCCGACTTAAAATCAAGAATCCCCAAATCCTCACCGATATCCCAATGGGGTTTTGGCTCAAAGTCGAATTTGGGTATTTCTCCCCAGCGCCTGACCTCCGCATTGTCAGAAGAATCCTTCCCGATTGGCACAGATGAATGAGGAAGGTTCGGAAGAGTGAGAAGGAATTCCTGCAATGCCTTTTCTTTCTCCTGGACAACGCTGTCCAGTTCCTTCAACTCCTGAGAGACCCTCTTCATCTCGGAGATAAGATCGGAAGCGTCCTCACCCTCTCGCTTCTTCCGGCTCACCTCATCAGAGACTTTCTTTTGGAGAGCTCTCAACCTCTCCCACTCTTGGAGACTCCTTCTTCTCTCACCATCAATGTTCACAAATTGGTTCAGGCTGATATTCTGTCCCCTCAAAGCCAATCTCTCCTGAACCTCTTCCAGATGGTCCCTGATATATTTCGCCTCAAGCATAAAAAAACACCTTAAAGTTTGAAGAGTTGCCGCACCAAAACCTTTTACATATTAGCACCAAATCCTCTCTAAATCAAATGACACTTTTTAATTAGTTCTTTTTAATCAGATCGGGTTTGGCAGGGATGGGCGTTTTTAACGAGAGATGGCCAGCAATGGTTTCAATCGGTTTTCCTTCGATGAGAATTTGAACTTGCCTGATCTGTGGAAAATTTTGTGTGAGAGAATTCACAATGGAGTATGTGGTTAGAATTTCAGCCGAACTGCCTCCAGGATGGTCCTTCGAAAGGGCTCTGTTGAAATCAACAAGGGCTGTTCCTTTTTCGTCGAGCTTAAGAGTTAAACATCTTGTCTGGGGAGGAAGAGTCGGAATCAGTTTACCTCTCGGTCCTTTGATCAATTCATCGACAACTTGTCTGGCTTCTCCTTTGATCCCCTCCTTTCTTAAAATCTTCCTTCTTTCTGCAATCAAATACTCTCCATTGCGATCTGAAAAATAGAGAATCACTTCCTTCCTCTCCTCAATCACCCCCAATTTCTCAAACAGTGGATGGAAGGTGTGAGTGATCTCCTTTTTGAAAAGAATTGATAAAGATACAATGGCCCCGATCAGAAATAATAAGACAATGAACTTCCCAGTGAAACCTTTTTTCTTCCGTCTCTTAGTCATAGAGAGCCTATTTCATTACCTTTCTCATCTGCCATTTTCCCAACGATAGGGAGAGCATATCGCTTGCCCTGAAGCGCTTTTACCATGAGGATGAACCACAAAATAAGGCCTAATATGCAGAGGAGCGGAGTAATCAACAGGTTAATAATGGGTATGAAGTTGATTACGCCCATAATCACAAAGAGGCCAAGAAAGGTGATGGTCGATTGCATTGCATGAAATCTTACGAAGTTGCTTTTCTTCTCAATCATCAAAAAGATGATTCCGGTGACGAAAAAAGCGAGATAACAGAGAAACCCCGCTACATTCTCATCTAATCCAGTGCTCGATTTTTCTCTCCCTTCCATATCGAACCTCCTGAATACCCTTACAAGTATCAAAAAGCTATTTATCAACCTACTCGATAAAAGTCAACCTTTATCCCTCTTCTCAATCTGGTTAAGCTTTCTTTCGAGATATTGACCCGTATAGGACTGGGGAGATTTGATGATCTCTTCTGGAGTTCCTTCTGCGACCACATATCCCCCTTCTTCTCCACCCTCTGGCCCCAAGTCAATGATGTAATCCGCTGATTTAATCACCTCCATATTGTGTTCGATCACAATGACTGTATTGCCTTTATCAACAAGTCGGTTCAGGACATCCAATAGCCTCTGGATATCTGCAAAGTGAAGGCCCGTGGTCGGTTCATCCAGAATATAGACCGTCTTTCCCGTCTCTCTCTTGCTCAACTCCTTTGCCAGTTTGATACGCTGGGCCTCTCCTCCTGAAAGGGTGGTGGCCGGCTGACCTAATTTAAGGTAACCCAATCCTACATCGCACAGGACCTGAAGTTTATGGTGAATCGCAGGAATGGCTTTAAAGAGATCGTACGCCTCTTCCGACGTCATATCCAAGATATCCGCAATGCTTCTGCCTTTATACCGGATATTTAATGTTTCCCTGTTAAATCTTCTCCCATGGCATTCCTCACAGGTAATATAGACATCTGGAAGAAAGTTCATCGCCACCTTTATAATCCCATCTCCCTTACAAGCCTCACATCGGCCCCCTGAAACATTGAAGCTGAATCGCCCTGGACGAAAACCTCTCATTTTAGATTCAGGGAGTTGGGCGAAGAGCCCCCGGATCGGCTGAAAGACGTCTGTATAAGTAGCTGGGTTGGAACGGGGAGTTCTTCCAATGGGCATCTGATCGACATGAACGACCTTGTCAATATGCTCTATCCCTTCGATCTTTCGAATCCAACCACCCTGCTTTCGACTATGGTAAAGTCGTTGAGCCAACTGCGCATATAAGGTATCGATCACTAGGGTCGATTTGCCAGAGCCTGAAACGCCTGTGATACAGTTAAAAACACCTAATGGAATTCTCACATCGATATTCTTTAAATTATTGGTACTCACACCTTTCAGCACCAGATACTTATCTCCAATGGACCGCCTTTGGGAGGGAAGCGGAATCGATCGTTTTCCAGAGAGATACTGACCGGTCAACGAATCTTTCTCTCTCATCAATGCCTTCGGAGGACCGGCAAAGATCACCTTTCCTCCTCTTTCGCCTGGACCGGGGCCCATATCAATGACATAATCCGCAGATCGAATAGTCTCTTCGTCATGTTCCACGACGATGACCGTATTTCCCAGATCCCTCAGCCTCTTAAGGGTCTCTAAAAGTCTCAAATGATCCCTCGGATGAAGTCCGATGCTGGGTTCATCCAATACATAAAGAACCCCTACCAGACTGGAACCGATCTGCGTCGCCAATCGAATCCGCTGCGACTCCCCTCCAGAGAGGGTGGCTGAATTGCGATCAAGAGTCAGGTAGTCCAGACCCACGTCCATCATAAACTTCAACCGATCCTTGATCTCTCTTAAAACGGCATGAGCGATCTTTTGAGACCGCGGAGTCAGTTCGAGATTCACTAAAAAATCCAATGCTTCTTTGATATAGAAACGGGTTACTTCTGCAATGGACTTGCCACCGACCTTGATCGATAAGACCTCCTTCTTCAATCGGGTTCCACCACATTCCGTGCATGGCGTGGAACTCATAAATCTCTCCAAGACATCAGCCCCCTCCTGATCATTCTCCAAACGTCTCTCCATCTCCCTCACAACCCCTTCAAAAGGCTGACGAAAAAGGTGAGACGAACCCTTTCCTTTTATCCTGAACGAGATCTTCTCTCCCTCAGACCCATAAAGGAAGAGGTGCTGAACCGATGGGGGCAGTTCGCCAAATGGGGTATCGGGATCGAAATGATAATGTTCTGCTAAACCTTCAACGATCGGTTGTAAAAAGGCTTGCCCCCTCTCTCTCCAGGGTAGGATCGCCCCCTCATTGATGGAGAGAGAGGGATCTGGCACGATCCGATCAGGATCGAAGTAAGATTTTATCCCCAATCCACTGCAGGCTGCACAGGCTCCTTGTGGACTGTTAAAAGAAAACATCCTTGGTGTGATTTCGGGATAACTAAATCCACAATCCGGACAAGAAAATCTCTGACTGAAGATCAGCGGTTCACCTTCATCCCTCTCCACCCTTACAATCCCTTTGGAAAGGCGTGAGGCAATCTCCAAAGAATCGTTGATCCTCTTTTCTGCACCCGCTTTTACAGCCAGACGGTCCACCATCACATCGATTTCGTGGCGTTTGTTCTTGTCCAGGCGTATCTCCTCGCTCAAGTCAACGATAGCTCCATCAATTCTCACCTTCATAAACCCATTTCGCCGGAGTTCCTCCATCTCTTTCCGATACTCACCCTTCTTTCCTCTCACGATGGGAGAGAATATCGTAAGCCATGTCCCAGGAACCAACCGGAGCAGTGTTTCCGTCATCTGTTGGAGGGTCTGTGAGGTAATAGGAATACCGCAGTGGGGACAGAACGCTTCTCCGATCCTGGCGAAGAGAAGTCGCAAGTAGTCATAAATTTCGGTCACAGTGCCAACCGTGGAGCGAGGGTTCCGAGACATGCTTCTCTGATCGATGGCAATGGCTGGGGAAAGCCCATCGATCGATTCGACATCCGCCCTTTCGATCTGCTCCAGAAATTGTCTGGCATAGGCAGAAAGCGACTCGACGTATCGGCGCTGTCCTTCGGCATAGAGGGTATCGAAGGCAAGGGTCGATTTGCCGGAGCCACTCAGTCCTGTAATGACCACCAATCGATTCCGGGGAATCTCGACATCAATATTTTTCAGGTTGTGAACTTTGGCCCCTCGGATGATGATCTTATCCATGTTGTCCTCTTTCAAAAAGTAACTTAAAAATGAAAAGGTGTAAACCCAGTATATCCCCGCTCTAAAGGACGGGGCTTTTCTTCATCCTTGGATTTGAAATTGCCTTCATCCCCAGTCTAAAGACTGAGGCTTTCGGGATGTTACGGTGTAAACCCTGTTATACATGGCGACATGAATCATACCCAAAGGAGTCACCCCTGCAGAAGCAGGAATCCAGTCTTTTCCTAAATCCCGGATTAAGCCCGGAACGACAAACCGCACAGGAATTAGGTCGTCATATCGAGAAGGGCTTCACCCCATTAATGGGAAGACTCTCACCCCGATCAGAGAGCGTGAAGCAGTTTTTCAGAGCTCTGTAAAATTTTTCTTGACAAATTTAAAAAGGGCGTTATAATTTTTCCAGTTTAGTTTATTAAACATAATTCTTTTTATACTATTCCCTCAACGAACAGGGGACAAATGGATATGGCGAAGGTCCTGATCATCGGAGCAGGTGGTGTAGGGGCTGTGGTGGCACATAAGGTGGCCCGTGTCCCGCAGGTGTTTACCGAAATCACTCTGGCCAGCCGTACCAAATCGAAGTGTGATGCCATTGCAAAAGCGGTGGGAAGCACCCGTATACAGACCGCACAGGTGGATGCGGACCGGGTCGATCAATTGATCGTATTATTTAAAGAAGTGAGGCCCGAGATTGTGATCAATGTGGCCCTTCCCTATCAGGATCTCACCATCATGGACGCCTGTCTTGAGACAGGCATCCATTATCTGGATACCGCAAGTTACGAACCCCTGGATGTGGCCAAGTTTGAATATAAATGGCAATGGGCTTACCACGACCGTTTTATGAGAGAAGGACTCACCGCCATTTTAGGTTGTGGTTTCGATCCAGGAGTAACAGGAGTCTTCGTCGCTTATGCAGCGAAACATCATTTTGATGAAATCCATTATCTGGACATTGTCGACTGCAATGCGGGCGACCATGGGAAACCCTTTGCCACCAATTTCAACCCGGAAATCAATATTCGCGAGGTCACCCAGAGAGGGAAGTACTGGGAAAATGGCCAATGGATTGAAACAGAACCCCATGAAATTCACAGACCGTTAACCTATCCTCATATCGGACCCCGTGAATCTTACCTCATCTATCACGAAGAACTGGAATCGCTGGTGAAAAACTTTCCCACGCTGAAAAGGGCTCGATTCTGGATGACGTTCGGGCAGGAATATCTGACCCATTTGCGTGTCATCCAAAATATTGGAATGGCCAGCATCAAGCCCATCCTGTATGAAGGAAAAGAGATTGTGCCCCTCAAATTCCTAAAGGCCGTCCTTCCTGACCCTGGAGAACTTGGCAAGAGCTATTCGGGTGAAACCTCCATCGGTTGCCGGATCAGAGGGATAAGGGATAACAAGGAGAAAACCTACTACATCTATAATAACTGCAAGCATGAGGAGGCCTATCAAGAAATTGGAGCCCAGGCCGTAAGCTATACTACAGGGGTTCCTGCCATGATCGGAGCCATGATGCTCGTCACAGGGAAATGGAAACGGCCCGGCGTCTACAACACTGAAGAATTTGATCCGGACCCATTCATGGACCAATTAAAACAACATGGACTTCCCTGGCACGAACTGCATGATGTCGACCTGGAAGTATAAAGTGGTAGTAATGGAAACGTCGATCGATTTTAACAAAATCCCATCTCCCTGTTATGTGATCAACGAACAACGTCTCAGAGGGAACCTCGAATTGATCAAAAAGGTGAAAGAGGTTGCGGGAGTCACCATCCTCATCTCCCTTAAGGCTTTCTCAACCTGGGGTATCTTCCCGATCTTTAAAGAATATGGCTTTGGTGCATCAGCCAGCTCGGCCAACGAGGCCCGTCTGGCCTTTGAGGAACTTGGAGTGAAGGCCCACACTTATTCCCCGGCTTACGAAGAGAGGACCTTCGAACAGATCTTAAAATATAGCAGTCATATCTCCTTTAATTCCATCAACCAATTCCAAAGATTCTCCCCGATAACCCATCAAAACGGCATCTCCATTGGCCTTCGACTAAATCCTGAATTCTCGGAGACATCCTACGCAATTTACAACCCCTGCAGCCCGGGCTCCCGTTTAGGGATCACGGCTGACCAACTTGGCGAGGATCTCCCTCTTGTGGTTGAAGGTTTTCATTTCCATACTCTATTTGAAGCAAATTCCTTTGCTCTTGAGAGACTTCTAACTGTTATTGAGAAAAAGCTGGGTCACTTTTTATCGAAATTGAAATGGGTAAATCTTGGCGGTGGACACTCAATCACACAAAAAGGGTATGATGTCCCTCACTTAATTCACATTCTCAGCGACTTTAAAGATAAATATGGTCTTGAGCTGATCTTAGAACCTGGAAGTGCCTTCACTTATCAATCGGGCTTTCTGGTCTCCACCATATTGGATATTGTCGAAAATAGTGGCATAAAAACGGCCATTCTCGATGTCTCCTTTACCTGCCATATGCCCGACTGTCTGGAAATGCCCTATAAACCCGTTATTCTGGGGGCTACCGATGAACAGATGGGAAAGCCCACTTACCGAATGGGAGGCATCAGCTGTCTGGCGGGCGATTTCATGGGAAATTGGTCCTTTGAGAACGAACTCAAACCAGGTGATAAAATCATCTTTGACGATATGATCCATTACACCACGGTTAAAACGACCATGTTCAACGGCGTCTCACATCCCTCTCTCGGAATATGGAATGAAACCTCTGGATTCCAATTAACTCGGGAATTCAATTATCACGATTACAAAAGCCGATTGTCCTGAGCCCTGGATACCTCCAAAAATCTCAAAAAAATCTAAAAGAGAGTTCTGAAAAACCCTTTTCGGTCTCTCGATTACGCAGATTTCCCAAAAAGATTACCCAGATTTCTCTTTATTTTTTTTCATCTGTTTCTAATCCTCGTAATCTTTCCCAAATCGTTGTAATCAGAGAGTTCTGAAATTTTTCAGAAATCTCTAAAAAATGCTTGACAAACCCAAAAAGAGCGTTATACTAAGTCTAAATGCAGGTTTAGTTTGCTAAACTTATTTCTTTCTATACTGTCTTACATATTACTAAACTATTTTCTTTGTAAACTGTGACACCGATTTTATGAAAATTGGAGAACGCATTAAGAATTTAAGACAGTTGAGCAACCTCACCCAAGAAGAACTGGCGGAGCGGGCTAATCTGACCAAGGGGTTTATCTCCCAGATCGAACGGGATCTGACCTCCATCTCCCTGGACAGTCTGGTTCAGATTCTGGATGCCCTGGATGAAGATATCTCCGATTTTTTTAAGGAGGCCTCTCAGGAAAAGATCACTTATCGGGTGAAGGATCGTGTCGCCATTGAGAAAGAAAAGATCGCTAAGTTTGAGCTTTTGGTCCCGGGCTCAACGAACCGACGGTTGGAACCCATCCTCCTGACCCTGAGGAAGGGCGAATCGACGCCGAAAGAAAAACCTCACGAGGGCGAGGAGTTTGGCTTTGTCCTGAGAGGAAGGATCAACCTCCGTTTCGGGAGAGAGATTCTGAAGCTGAAAAGAGGAGAATGTTTCTATCTTTCCGCAGAAAAAGAGCATTGGCTTCATAACAGTGGCTCAAAGGAGGCGGTGGTTTTGTGGATCAGCTCACCACCTTCATTTTAAGAGGGTTTTAACGGACAAACCCCGTTAGAAACTTTCTAACGGGGTAAATCAGAGACAAAGGAGGAGATCGGTGATCATTAAAACCCCAACCCACTATTTTCTGGTTTCTGGCCATTCAGAAGGGTTTACCCTTCTGAATGCATTTGACGGAGCCCTTCTCCGTGCAGGAATCGGAGACACCAATCTGATGAAGATGAGCAGCATAGTGCCGCCCCGCTGCCAGCTCATCAATCCCGTTCCTCTTCCCGCGGGGGCTCTGATCCCGACTGCCTATGCATCCATCACCAGCGATGTCCCAGGCCAAATCATTGCTTCTGCTGTGGCAGTTGCCCTTCCGGAAAATCCGGATTATCCGGGGCTGATCATGGAATACTCTGCTCGAGGTCCAAAATCAGAGGTCGAGGAGACAGTCCGGCAGATGGCGATTGAGGGCATGAAGCTACGGGGACGGGTGATCAAAGATCTCAACTCCATAGCGGTTGAGCACAGGGTCCAGAAGGTCGGCGCCACCATTGCGGCGGTCGTCCTGTGGGAGAAAGAAGAGACCGATTAAAGCCTCCTCGAGGGCTATCTCAGGTGTATTCTGAGCTGTCGTACCCTCTTTTTCTTAAGGCTGATACATAAAACAAAGATTTTTTATTAATACTTTTCACCAAACCGATTTCTCTCCTTGAAGTTCCAAAAAGGAATACCGAGAATGAACCTTCCTTTCATTGAACCATCTTTTCTCTCCGCTACGGCCTCTTTCAAGAAAGCAAAAACCGTTATTATTGGATGCCCCTACGATGGTTCGGCCTCTTTTCGTCCTGGAGCCCGCTTTGGCCCTTCAGCCATTCGAAAAGCGTCCTGGGGGATTGAAACCTATAGCCCTTATTTTAATAAGGACCTCGGTCTCTATTCGATCCACGATATGGGAGATCTGGAGCTCCCTCTGGGAGAGAAAAAGAGGGCGCTCCGTCTGATCCGAAAAGCCCTCAGTAAAATTCTCGCCGCAGAGAAGTTCCCGGTTATGCTGGGAGGCGACCACCTGATCACCCTTCCAATCGTTGAAGAGCTTGCCATTCGTTACCCCGATCTCCATCTCATTCATATCGATGCCCACACCGACTTAAGAGAGGATTACTTAGGCGAGACCCTCTCCCATAGCACCGTCATGTGGAGAGTAATCGATCATCTGGGTAAAGAAAGGCTGTTTCAGGTGGGTATCCGTTCTGGAACATTCGAGGAATTTGATCTGGCGAGGAGGATGCAATCGATCATCCCTTCAGATGAGGTTTCTTTAAAATCCTTAGTAAAGCGGTTAAGAAACAAACCCGTCTATATTTCTCTCGACCTCGATGTCATCGAGCCAGGTCTTCTTCCGGGAGTTGGAACGCCGGAACCTGGTGGCCTTACTTTCCATGAGCTCATCTCCATACTTAAAATCCTTCACCCCCTCCATGTCATTGGATTTGATATGGTGGAGCTCACCCCGGATTACGATCCGACTCAGATCTCCTCAGTAACCGCCTCTGTCATCCTCAGAGAGATGATCTTTGCGTTCTGTCCCTAAATTCCTTCGGTGAGGATCTTCATGAAAAAGGTATGGAATGAAAAACAAGAACTTCTAAGTAGGGCAGAAATGGAAAAGATCCGTATCAGAAAGCTTCGAAAGCAATTAAAATATTGCTATTCTCATTCTGAATTCTACAGGCGAAAATTTGATGCCATAGGCTTTCAACCGGAGGATATCAAGAGTTGGGATGATTTTAGAAAGATCCCACCTTTGATGGATAAGGAGGAAGAAAGGCAAAGCCAAAAAGAATCGCTCGAACGTTTTGGCCACCCCTTTGGAATGCATCTCTGTTGCCCACCAGAGAAGATCATCATTGCCAAGACGACCGGTGGGACAACGGGTATCCCAACCTTCAGCTACTCTTTTACCCAGCATGACTTCGACCGATGGAATGAAGGGACAGCCAGAGTTTTTTGGCTGGCAGGCATACGTCCAGCCGATCGGGTTCTCTTCTGCTTTCCCTTAAGCGGAGGATGGGCAGGAAGTATTGTCAAAACGCCTCTCCAATATATGGGCATTCTCTGTCTGGACCTCGGGGCTGAAACACCTGTAGAAAAAATTGTGGAATATACCCGAATCATCCGTCCCAATGCCTTAATGTCAACCCCATCCTTTGCTGAAGTCTTGATCGAGACCTACGACAAAATGACCGGCAGACCTGTCTCCGAACTGGGAATCAAGAAGCTCCTTCTAACAGGTGAACCGGGCGTTGGCATCCCTTCTGTTCGGAAGCGAATGGAGACGGCTTTCGGTGGAAAATGGAACGATTACCTAATGATCAACAGCGAAGGCTTCTCAAGTTCCTGTATAGCAGAGGAATATCAAGGTCTTCACGAAGTAGCTCTCGACCTGAGTATCTGGGCAGAGGATTTGATTGACCTGGATACCCAACAGCCCATTGAGGTTAAAAATGGGGCAATCGGAGAGGGCCTGATCACATCACTGGATCGGGAAGGACTGCCTCTGGTCAAATATCGTTTGGGAGATGTCATTCAGGTCTTTACCGATCCATGCGAATGTGGATATCCCGGCCCGGGTTATCGGATTAAACACCTGGGGCGATTGAATGATCGCCTCTTTGTGGAAGGAATAAGCGTCTTTCCGATTGCGGTGCGCGATGTCATCACTTCCTTCATCCCAAGGGTCACAGGGACCATGAGGATCATCCTAAATGCACCTCCGCCCAATGTCACTCCACCCTTAAAGATAAAGGTGGAATACGGTGCTGGAGTCCAGCCAAATCAATTGCCTGATTTAGCAAGGGATATTGAGGGAAAAATGCTGGAAGTCTATCGGGTTCGAGCAAGCGTAGAATTCGTTCCACCGGAAGCATTGGGAAGGGTCACTAAGAAAACACCCATCTTTGAAGAACGTTTTCAATAAACCCGCTTTCCAGTCTTAATCTGAGGGGCACTTCGCTTTAAACCCCGTTAGAACTGTTTGGCCAATATAATGGAATGGTTCACACCCCGATGGAGCCCCATGGGCAAAGCCCGTTGTTCCCAAGAAACACCCACAGGGGGCGAACATCCCGTACCAGAGGACTAGGGGTAGAACCCGTGGTCCTCTTAGTTCGGGATAGAAGCTAAGCTTTGCACGGGGCTTTCTAATCTAATGGGGAAAAATACCGAACCATTAATAATTTCGATATGACTCCTTTCGGTTATTAAAATTATCAATTTGACCTAAAGGTATCTCATCTATTAGATTTTAAAGAAATTCCTCTATCAAAAAGGCTCAGTCCGACCGATCTCGAGTTTACCCCGTTAGAAAGTTGAAAACTTTCTAACGGGGTAAAAATTTTTTGTTGAATTTAAAAAAAAATATATATAATTTAAAAATATGGCCGATGGCATTGTTTTAAAAATTCTTGGGGATTATGGCCCTTTTCAAGGATTGGGAAAAGTATCGGATATCAAATAATTATCGGTCAATCCCAATATCTCATAGACTGTGGAAGTCCTCTCTTCCAGCAGATCGGTGGTCATGGACTCAAGAGTATAAATGGTCTGATAATCACCCACTGCCATGATGACCACAAACGATGGTTCACTGACCTTGCCCTCTTTAATAGGTATGCCGTCGACATTTCTGAAAAGATAACATTGTTTACATCGGAATATATCAATGAAGAGCTGATTAAAGCATCGGCACCGTCACTGGATAGAAACAAGTTACCGAATAAATGATAGAACCAATAACACCGTTGATCCGGATATCGCCAAAATCATTATTAATCCGAAAACAAAAAGACCGAGAATGCTATTTAAAGACCCAAATTACAAAGAATGGGTTGAACCGGAGAGCTTCTATCCTTTTTCTTCGACCATATTTTATGAAGAAGATCAGAATATTCACCGAGATCAAGAGGGGTTTACCATAGAAGCGATCAAATCATCCGTATGGCATGGTGTCTCGGCCATCGGCGTAAAAATAAAAACAGATAAGGAAACTCTGGTCTTTAGTTCAGATACGGTTCATGATAAAGAATTGTGGGTCCAGCTCTATACCGAAAAAAAGGTTCAAAAACTAAATCTATCAAAAAAAGAATTTGAGTCTTCATCCGTTATTTATGGAGACATCAACGATTATATCGAGAGAATATGGAGCCAAGAACGATATATAGAAGCAACCAACACCTTCGATAATGCTGTGGTCATCCATGATATTGCGGGCCGGGGAAGTATTGTCCATACCGATTACAAAAATTTAAAAACCTCCTCCTTGGATAAAGGTAAAACCTTATTGACCCATAGTCCGGATAGAATAACCACAGAGTGGAAATTATGTAACTCAGGGAAAATTTTCAAAATCAAAGAGAATAATCTCTATGAGATGGTGGATGGGAAACTATTTCCGATGGATGCGGATATCTACCATAGGGAAGACGGAAGATATTTCGTTGGTTATAAAAATGAGAAAGGAAAACATCTGATCTACGAAAATGATGGCCTCCTTGATATTGCTTACCATGAGGTTCCGAAGGTCGGTATACCTTTGTATCGGGTAGATTTATATGAAGATATATCGGGCAAATATTTCCCGATGTCGTATGAAACCAATGCGTTTCTATATGAGCGAAAAGACGGAAAAGTGGAGCGTGTCGAATTTACAGAACAGGGTAGCACGGGAAAAGTCTTAGAGAACTTAAGAGGTAAGATTCGAAATAGATGACCCTAAAACAATTCAAATGAAATACCTTCCAAAAATCGGCCTGTTGGTAAGTTTCTGATTTGAATTTTAAATGCGTCCTTTCTCCTTCATTAAGCGAACCATTAATTCTTTATAGGTTTTGGGTGGGATCACCCTCTTCTCCCTCTCTTCCATTTGCATTGCCTCGGTTGGACAGAAATTGGCGCAGACACCGCATCCGATGCAGGCTTCTTCATTAACAACAGGATAATCTCCCTCCATCCGAATGGCCTTAATCTGACAGCGGTCGCTACAGACGCCGCATCCGTTACATTCGTCTTGTTCGACTCGGGCAATGTAATTCGTGGTGGCGACGGCATGTTTCATGTGATGTTTAGTGATTCCCTCAAGGAATCCACAACAGCAGCCACAACAATTACAGATGAAGGTTGTTTGGTCCTGGACATTATCGCCGATGTGCACCAATCCAAAATCCTCTGCCTTTTTCAAGACAACCAAAAGCTCATCCACGGAGGCCCGTCTCGCAAATCCCTGCTCTACCAGAAAATCTGAGGCAATTCCAAGGCTCATGCAGATATCGTCAATAGGTGCGGAGCAGTTTTTCCCAAGATGCCACGCCTCGTGCCGGCAATAACATTTGCCTATACTTCCACGACCTGCTTTTCGGATATGTTCAGCGGCCTCATCAAAGCGAAGAATTTCACTCTTCACCTTCGGTAAGACACCCCGATAGAGATAAACTTTCCCCCTGCTCGTCTCGGTTGAGGCAAATTCCTGGATGAATTCCGGTGTGTTACGGTAGGTGTGCATCAACTCTGCTAACCGCTTCATCGGAAGGGACTCATTCGTCCGCATAAAAGTTAATTCGAAAAATCCCATCAGTCCCGGAGAGAGCAGGTATCGAACCTTACCGTCCTTAACCGAAGACATGACCAAGCCTTTCTCAAGCATCCCCTTTAACAGGGTTTCTAACTCTTCTTGATCGATCCCCGCGACTTTCTGAAGCTCTTCAAAGGTCACAAGACCGAAGGGGAATTTCGCTCCTAACTCAGCTTCTTTCTCAGTATAGAGAATGGACAAAATCTCATATATCGAAGCATGCTCTGGAAGCCCTATTGGATTCTGGTGAAGTCTCTTCTGCAACTGTTTTAAAATTTCTTCCTTCGATGCGAGATGTCCCATGACATCCTCCTTTGTGAATCAACAATCAAAATCCAAACACCAATAACCAAATAATCACCAATATTTAAATTCCAATATCCAAACATTTTGGATTCTTTAGTGATGGGTTATTATCTGCAACTTGGGATTTGGTTATTAGAATCTATTGTTCATCAGTATCCTTTTTCCCTATCCACCAAATTCATGAGTGGTTTGCCCCTCACCCACCGCTCGTAATTCCTGATAAACTCTTCACAAATCTCTTCTGGGAGGTTGATACCTGAAACATGTGGAGTAATGATCACATTTTCTAAATCCCAGAGCTCGCTCTCGGGCGGCAGTGGCTCTTCCTCAAAGACATCGAGGACTGCTCGAATACTTCCTGCTTTAAGGTTTTTAATCAAAGCGTTCTGATCAACTGTTTTTCCTCGACCAATATTGAAAAGAATAGCTCCCTCCTTCATCAGACGGAGTTCTCTTTCTCCGAGAAAGCGATATGTCTCTTTTGTCAGAGGCAGAGTATTAACGAGAATGTCAGCAAGGGGAATCATCTTCTCCAGATCTTTTGGACAAAAGACTTGATCTACATGCTCGACGGATTCGGGATTCCTTTTTACACCCAGGATGTTCATTCCAAACTGTTTTCCTCTCTCCGCAATCTCTTTACCGATAGAACCCAGACCCAGGATTCCCATTGTCTTGCCCCGGAGCCTTTCCGGCCGGGTTTGTTCCCAGACTCTCTTCTTCTGACTTCTAAAATATTTAGGTAAGTCTCTTAAAAAATAGAGAAGGTAGGCGAAGACATATTCAGCCATCATCTCACCGTAAACAGTAGCTTTGGTGAAAGGGATGGATTTAGGAATGAGCGGATTGTTGACGAGATGTTCATTTCCTGCTCCAAGCGATGCGAACCACGTTAGATTCTCTGCCTCCTTGAGCAGTTCGTCCGGGATTCCCCAGGTGAGAAGAATTTCAGCCTCCTTGATGAAAGGGATCGCCTTCTCAGGTTGAGAGGCAGAGCAAATTTCAAGGTGTGGTAATCTTTTTGAGAGGATCTCCTCGTAGAGTTTGGCATCTTTATGGTAGATGAGAAGTTTATGCTTCATCGCATGATCAGATGGCCATCAACATCTTCCAGATCAAACCACCATTTTTTTTCGTACTTTGGTTTTCCATAGCCGAAAAGATCGTCTGCACGGATCGCAATGCTTCTTGCCAGAGAGGACTTTCTTACTGCCCATCCGACAGCCCGATGAAAAAGCGTATAGGGTTTGTTGGCGGGGCATACCTTAATACAGGTTCCGCAGCCTGAACCTTTCGGATTCCCAACCCGCATCTTCGTGCACTTTTCAACATCGGTGGGCCAGCGTTCGTAACCATTGAACAGGATCTTCTCTCCATCGCTCAAAGCCCCCGAAGGACATTCCCTTGCGCACTTTTTACATTTCGAACAAAGGTCTTGTAATCCGAAATCAATGGGTTTGTCCACCGAAAGAGGCAGATCGGTCGTCACCACAGCGGCTTTAAATCTCGGACCCAAAAAAGGATGAAGCACACAGTCTCCAATTCGACACATCTCTCCTAACCCTGCCCAAAGAAGAATCGGTGGCACAACCACCTGATAATTTCTTGCATGATGGGCTCTGGCAGGATATCCAAGCCTCCGGATGTAATCCGCCATGGTGCAGGCGATGAAAGCAGAGGTCGAATAGGCCAGGAAACTCATCGAATTGCTGATCCAGTCGTGACCGTCAAAGGCTTCGGCTGTCCGCCAGTCCTGATCGATGAGAATGGCGATCGCATAGCGATGATTGAGCTCGACGGGTTCTCCATCAGGGAAGCGATGGGTATAAACAGCATAGGGTGGTAATTCACAGATGCCTACAGCATCGGCTCTGAGAAAATAGGCAAGTTCTTTAATATGGCGTGAAAGCAATGTGGGATCCTCTGGCAGAGGAGCTTTCTGTTTGGCTACCAACCCATCCACGACATCTTTAAGATAGGCGGTCATCCAGGAGAGGGCTCCTGAGATGGGTTGTTTGGGAACGAAACGGTTTCGTTCCCTTTGAAGAACTGGCCCATAGTCTCCCCGAGCAGCTTTATTGAAACCGCTCTCCCTCTCATCCACCCCCTTGACCTGGTCGTCTAAGATTTTTGTTGTGGGGCGCTCCACTCTCTTGAGCTTATACATTGGAAAGGGTTCAAAATTCCGCTTATGATAACCACTCATTGTCTCCACCTATATCAAACAAGTTTGATACCATATTAACCCGATTTAAGTAAATTGCAAATATTTTAAGCTCTCTATTTGACAAGCTTCCCTCACTCCAAATAGAATGGATTTAAATATCATTTTAGAAGGAAAACACGTTCACAGGAGTATTCAATGATCAAATCATGGCCTTGTATTCAAACCAAAACCACCCAGTCCTATCGGGTTTTTTCTGTACGCACAGATACGGTTCGGTCTCCACGGACCAACCTCGAGCATGACTTCTATATTATCGAATCGAAGGACTGGGTTAATGTCATTCCTCTCACCGATGACCGTCGGGTGGTCATGGTGAGGCAATATCGACATGGTTCAAGGGAGGTCACCCTTGAGATTCCAGGTGGTCTGGTGGATGACGGAGATACTCCAGAAAGAGCGGCCCAACGAGAATTAATGGAGGAGACGGGTTTTACATCTACCGAATGGATAAAAATTGGAGAGGTTAATCCAAACCCTGCGATTTTTAATAATCACTGCCATACCTTTGTGGCCCAAAATGCGAAGAAGATCTCCGATCCCGAACCCGATCAAACTGAAGACATCGAGGTTGTTCTAATCCCCCTTATTGATATTCCAGAATTGATCCGCAATGGAACGATTGACCACGCCATTGTCATCACGGCATTCACCCACTATTTTTTCAAATATCCGGAGGCGCCGAAAAAACCTTGACTTCCATCGGGATTCTTCTCGTCTTAATTTCTGCCCTCACCCACTCCTTATGGAATTTTTTCACCAAACGTGGAAACTTCCCTGTGGCGTTTTTCTTCTGGGTCTCTCTCTGGGGTATTATTGTTTATCTTCCGTTCTTCATCGGATTGGGGGTGTCTCCATCTGTCTTTCTCGAAGCACCCATCGGACTTTGGTGGAAGGTCATCCTCTCCGGAATCTTTGAAGCCATCTACTTCGTCTGCCTTATTAAGGCCTATCAAGTTGGCGATCTCTCGCTCATCTACCCCATCTCTCGCTCTGCCCCGCTCTTTACCCAGATCTGGGCTATCCTTCTCATCGGAGAGGTCTTTTCAGGTATGGGTTTTATAGGAATCACTCTGGTGATGGGAGGCCTCTTTATCATCTCCCTGAAGGACTTTCATCTTCAGCCTTCAAAAACAGCTTTTAGCCATCTAAATATCAGGGCTATTCTTTTAGCCTTCTCAGCAGCTCTTGCCAGCTCCATTTACTCCGTCATCGATAAATCTGCTGTTGAGATGATCCATCCGATCTATTACCTCTGGCTCATCAATCTCTCAATGTCTTGCTTCATTGGACTCTACCTCCTATTTTACAGAGAGATCTCTCTCAGGAAGGTCTGGAATGAATCGAAGAAGGAGGTTCTACTGGTCACCCTCCTTCAGAATTTTGCCTATCTTCTCGTCCTCTTGGCCATGACAACAAGCAAAGTGAGCTATGTCGTTGCCTTTCGCCAAGCAGGGGCGCTCTTCGGCGCACTCATGGGAATCATCCTTTTGAAAGAGACGCAATGGAAGACTCGAATCACTGGAGCCTTCATCCTTACGATTGGACTTGTGCTGATCGGGCTGGCAAAATAAGTCCGTTATCTTAAAATAGCAACTTGAAGTTTAGATATACATAGCGACATGAATCATACCCAAAGGAGTCATTCCTGCGGAAGTAGGAATCCAGTCTTTTCCTGGATTCCGGGTCAAGCCCGGAATGACAAACTACACAAGAGATAATTACGAAGAAGAGAATAATTTTGAATCCCATTCAAAATAACGGCAGAACCCGATCGCTCTTCTCATTCTCGGCCTTCCATTTTCTGGATGATGGCTTTACAGATTCCATCTACATTCTCCTCCCTTTCATTGCCGCTGAATTGAGCCTCTCCTTCAGCCAGGTGGGACTTCTCAAAGGGATCTTCTCTGGCTCCACAGGCATTTTCCAATTTCCCCTGAGTCTCCTCGGAGAAAAGATCGGAGAATTAATCGTGCTTGTCTTTGGAACATTCGGTCTGGCAGCTGGATTCACGCTTCTCAGCAGAGCTCACACTTTTGGAACTATACTCTTCTCCCTCATGCTTGCAAAAACAACAGGAGCAGGCCAGCACGGGTTGAGCTCTTCCATCCTCTCCAGGGTTTTTGAAGTTTCGGGTCGCCGGGCAGCCATGGGAACTTATAATTTCTCGGGAGATCTGGGAAAAGTTTGCATTCCTTTTCTGCTGACCTTGATGATCAATCTATGGGGATGGAGGCAAGCTGTCTTTGCCCTCTCTCTGTGTGGAATAGCTATCGGATCAATCCTTTACTTTTTAGTTTCACGGCAGAAAGATCGTTTCTCGCCGATTCAGTCAATCAAAAGGTCCAGCCATCAAGAAACGGGATGGGGGATAAAGGACCGAAAAAAATTCTCATCCCTTCTAACCATCGGGATCATCGACATCTCAGCTCGGAATGCCTTATTGACCTTTCTTCCTTTCCTTCTCTTGCAGAAGGGAATTCCAGCGGGTCAAGTTGGTTTTGCGCTCACCCTTCTCTTTGTGGGAGGTGCTGTGGGAAAATTGACCTGCGGTGTTCTTGCAGAATGGTTTGGAATCATTCCCATGGTAGTGGGTACAGAGGTCTTAACAATCACCGGAATCCTCTCCCTCACCGTATTACCCACCTCATCCATATGGATCATTCTACCCTTTGTAGGGATCGTCTTAAATGGGACTTCTTCTGTCCTCTATGCGACCGTGGCAGAAATGATCCCTCCAGCCTCTCGCTCTCGAGGATATGGGCTCTACTATGCCATCACATTAAGCTCTGGAGCCCTATCGCCCCTCGCCTTCGGTCTTATCACCGATTCGATGGGGCTCTCATTTACCATCATGATGACAGCTCTGATGATCGTTTTCACTATTCCTCTAAGCCGTCAACTATCTCTGAAGTCCTAAAAGAGACTATGAGATCAGGGATTTTAAATAGAGAAGGAGTATGATCCATAGGAGGGCTGGTATCAGATTGCCAACTCTTACTTTGTGCAATCCGAGGATGTTGAGCCCAATCCCCATCACAATCACCCCGCCCACGGAAGTCAGTTCACTGACCATCACAGACGTAAAGAAGGACTGAAGTTTCCAGGCAAGAAGGGTGATCCCTCCCTGGTAGAGCAGGACAGGCAGTGCGGAGCCCAAGACACCAAACCCCATGCTGGCCGCAAAGGGAATGGAGATGATACCGTCCATCATCGCCTTTGTCACCAGGATAGAAGGTTCCCCCTTTGATTCCATCCGTAATACTCCCCACGATGGCCATCGAACCAACGCAGAAGAGCAGGCTGGCATAGATAAAACCTTTGGCAGGACTTCCTTCGGTCACATGGAGACTCTTTTCTAACCATTTTCCAAACCTTTCAAGACGATCCTCAATATTGATCCATTCTCCCAAAATGGCCCCAGCCACCAGGCTGATCAAAACCAAGATAAGTTCTTTACTCTGAATCGCCATATTCAGGCCAATCACCATCGTGAATAAGCCCAAGACCTGCAAGGTCGTCTGAGAGATCCTTTCCGGAAGACGTTTTCGAAATAATAGCCCCAGGCCACCTCCAATGAAGATGGCAACAGCATTAATGATTGTTCCCATTGTCTCCCCTTTTTAGGAAATGCTTAACCCGTTGAACACAATATCGTCTCTATGTCTGATTGGCAAGACTTTACAAGCATTTCACCAAACCAATTTTTGCAACAACGGGGTTTAATCTGTGGCTCAATATATAATAATCGCTTGCTCACCTGCAACATTCTAAGTATGATGAAGATATGGTAATATGGATTTATAATTTGACCAAGAGGAGGGAACCATGAAGGTCATCTTTCACCCGAGATTTTATGAAGTTTATACCTCTGACCCAGCAGCCGCCTGTGGGAGGATGGAGGCCATCGTACAAACCCTGGAGAAAGAATTCGAGTTCATAGAGCCAGGTCCAGCCACCGATCAAGATCTGGCAAGGGTCCATGGACGGCAGCATATCCAGTCGGTTAAACGCAACTCAATGGTCTATGAAGTTGCGCTCCTTGCTGCAGGCGGCGCCATTCTCGCGGTAGAAATGGCTTATGAGGGAGAGCCTGCGTTTGGCTTGATACGTCCTCCCGGACACCATGCCAGCCCCCATTCCTGCTGGGGCTTCTGTTATTTCAATAATATCGCTATTGCTGTTAAAAAGCTTCTCCATGAGGAGAAAATCAAAAGGGCACTCATCCTCGATTTCGATCTCCACTTTGGCGATGGCACAGCCAATACCTTCTCTGGGGATAGGGCGGTCACCTATTTTCATCCCGAGGGAGCCCATCGCCAGGCTTTTCTTCAATCGATTCAGAAGACATTGGAGTCCGATAAAGATTACGACATCATCGCCATCTCAGCGGGGTTCGACCGTCACGAAGAAGATTGGGGAGGGCTTTTAAAGACCGAGGACTATCATTCTATCGGGAATTGGACCAAGGAATTCTCCATTGAGAACTGTCATGGAAGGCGCTTTGCTGTTCTGGAGGGAGGGTATAACCATTCAGTCCTTGGAAGAAATGTTGAGAGCTTTCTACGGGGGTTTACGGATTGATTAAACATTGACAAACCTACACGAAAACCTTAAAATTTCGCAGACCTTGATGACAAATCCCTATCCCTTTTTGAAGGAGATTAAAATGGCCGCAAAAAAAATAGATCCCAAAAATTATTGGAATCCTATCGTTGAAACGCTTCCGATTGAAAACATGAGAGACCTTCAACTCCTGAAATTTAAGAAGATCGTTCAGTGGGCTTATGATCGCTCGAAGTTCCATCGCAAGCTTTATCAAGATGCCGGCCTCGAACCCGGAGACATTAAAACGTTTGAAGACGTCTCAAAAGTTCCAAAGGTCGAGAAGGCAATGATGAGAGATATCCAGAGAAAGGACCCTTTTCCCTATGGAGATGCCCTCTGTGTCCCGCTGGAAGAGGTAACGGAATTCCGGCAGACCAGCGGAACCACCGGAACCCCTGTCTATCAGCCTGATACCTGGCAGGACTGGGAATGGTGGGCTGAATCCTGGGCCTATCTGCTCTATGCACAAGGATACCGAAATACAGATCGGGTCTTTCTCCCATTCGGTTATAACATCTTTGTAGCTTTTTGGGCGGGTCATTATGCCGCTGAAAAGATCGGCTGTGAAGTCGTGCCAGGGGGAGTGCTTGATACAGAGGCAAGACTCCTAAAGATCCAGGAGTTAAAAGCAACAGCCATGATGGCTACTCCGACCTATGTGCTGGGAATGGCAGATACCGCTAAGAAAAAATTGGGGATCGATCCAGCCAAAGACCTGACGATCCGAAAGATCACTTGTGCAGGAGAACCAGGGGCCAGCATTCCCTCCACCAAGCAGAGGATGGAGGAAGCTTGGGGAGCCAAAGTCTATGATCATGTGGGAGCGACCGAGATCGGTGCATGGGGTTTTGAATGCACAGCACAGCCCGGCGGTCTCCATGTGAATGAGGCCCTCTTTCTTACCCAATTGGAGGATATTGAGACCGGAGAGATTATTGAAGAACCGGGGCGGAAAGGAAAGATTGTAATCACTGCTTTAGACCGAATTGCTCAACCCTGCATTCGTTTCGATTCAAAGGATGTGGCGGAGTGGTCTGCAGAACCCTGCCCCTGCGGAAGGACCTTCCGCATCATCAAGGGAGGAGTCGTTGGAAGAGCAGATGACATCACTAAGATCAAGGGTGTTCTCATTGCACCCTCTGCCATCGAGGAGGTCGTTCGCTCCATCAGTGGGTTAAGCAATGAATTTGAAGTCCTGGTCACCAAAAAGGGCGATCTCGATGACATCACCTTAAAGATCGAACTCTTGCCAGAAGCCGAGGGGAATCGTGAAGCGATCTTAGCCCAGCTCAAAGACCAATTGAGACTGAAGACAAATCTCGGCTACAACATCGAAGTCCATCCCTATAACTCGCTCCCCCGCTATGAAGTGAAAGCAAAACGATTTAAGGATTTGAGGAAACATGGCTGATAAAAAATCCGAAGCACGAAATTCGAATTTTTAACGATGAGAGGTAAGTCATGAAACGTGCAAAATTAAAACAGATGGATGCCCGAATCAAGAAAATCAGGAAGGCTGCTGAGGAATTAAAAGAGCTCTCCGGCGGTATTCAGGCCGTTGACCGAAATGCCAGCCGCATCCTCGCTTCTGTGAAGATGCTCGAAATCAACATCAGTGATATCTTAGATTTAAGATCTTAGATTTAAGATTTCGATTATCAATCTAACATCTTCAATCTACAATCTGAAATATATCTGTTAAAGCTTGATCCACTTTGGAACCACAACAATCCCTGAGGCTGTTACGGTGAACCGTTTTGCATCCTCATCTAAATCGTAACCGATCTTTGTCCCTGGAGGAATATGCACATCCTTATCAATGATCGCCCTCCGGATCTTAACATGCCTGCCCACATCCACTCCCGATAGAAGGATGGAGTCCTCAATTTCAGCATAACTGTGGACTAAGACCTTTGGGGAAAGAATCGATCTCCTCACGTTTCCTCCACTGATGATGCATCCGTTCGAGAGGATGGAGTTAAGGGCCGAACCCGTTCTCCCTTCTTCTTCTAAGACAGTTTTGGCTGGTGGATAGGGGGGCTGATAGGCGAGGATAGGCCAATTCGGATCATAGAGGTTTAGATGCGGTGTCACGGAGACCAGATCTATATTCGCCTCATAATAGGCATCGATGGTCCCGACATCTTTCCAATACCCTGTCCCTTCACGATCGCCCTGTCTGAAATCGAAATGGAAAACTCGATCCTTTTGAATCATCGAAGGAATGATGTCTTTACCAAAATCGTGGGTCGAATCGGACCGGGCGTCTTCGATCAACCGTCTCACCAGGATCTCCGTATCGAAAACATAGATTCCCATGGAAGCGAGAATTCCTTCTGGGTCCCCAGGGATCGTCTTCGGATCAACCGGTTTCTCCTGAAATCCGATGATCCTTCCCTCTTCGTCAACCTCCATCACACCGAATTCTTTTGATAACCTCCGATCCATCCGGATAGCGGCCACAGTTAAATCAGCCCTCTTTTCTAAATGATAGGCAATCATCTTCCGGTAGTCCATCTTATAAATATGGTCTCCGGACAGGATTAGAACGAGATCCGGTTTCTCTTGTTGCAGGGTATAGATATTCTGGAAGATGGCATCGGCTGTCCCCTGATACCAATGTTCATCGATCCTCTGCTGGGCTGGAATCACTTCTATAAACTCCCCTAAGGTCGTAGAAAGAATGTTCCACCCCAATTGGATATGGCGGTGCAAAGAGGTTGACTTGTACTGGGTCAGAATATAGATGTGTCGGATCTCTGAATTGATGCAGTTGGAAAGCGTAAAGTCAATGATCCGGTAAATGGCACCAAAAGGGACGGCAGGCTTGGCCCGATCTCGAGTAAGAGGATAGAGCCTCTCGCCCCGTCCTCCAGCAAGAAGCATAGTGACTACCTTCTTCATCGCCCCCTACCCTTCTCCAACAGTTCTTTCACCTTTGCCTTTAGCTCTTCGAGGTCGCTCGACTTTGTCACATAGGCATCTGCCACCCAGCTCATAAAATCATCCCGATAGCCAGAGTAAGAAGTGTTGAGAATAATGGGGATCTTCCTATCTTTCCCAACGATCCTTCCAAGGGCTTCCATGCCATCCATCACCGGCATGACGATGTCGAGGACGATCAGATCAGGCCTTCCCTCTTCCAGCTTCTGGATGGCCTCTCTCCCATTCCGGGCAGTGATCACTTCGTAACCCTCTGTCTCGAGCTCCTCCTGATAGAGCAGTCTCAACCCCTCTTCATCTTCAACGACAAGAATCTTCTTTCTCATAACAATAGGGCCTTTATTTCTTCTCAACCTTCTTTCGCTGCTCGATGGCCAGTTTACATTCAGCACAGATAAAACGTGGGATTGTATGAGGATAAACAAACTCCTCTTTCCCAAATCCCCAATCAATAACATCCTTTACGGCCAAAATCTCCTTAATGGCATGTCCTAAACAGAGACCCATTCCGCAGACAACACAGATGGCTATCGCATCAGTTTCCACTCCCAATTTAGCACAGATATAGCACTTCATTTTAAACCCTCCTCTCCCGCTTCCCTATAAGATTATACTTACCACTCTTATCTCAAAAAATCAAAAGAATCTTGAAATGATCCAGACCTGTTTTCTCGAACCCTCACAATGATTATCACCTTTTCGATTTTAACGATCCATGTTATCATATCTTCTAAAAAGGGATGGGTTATGAAAAAAGAGACGACAATTCTGCTTGTTGTCATTGCGTTTCTCGTTGGATTTATTGCGGGTGCAACGATTGCCATTTTAAAGGGAGTTAAAGGGGTAGAAAAGATGGCAGGAACTCCAGGCCCTCAAATGGCTCCCATGCCTCCCCCTGGCCCTGACCCTAAGGAGATGAATCTTAAAATCAAGGCCCTTAGAGACACCATCAAAAAAGATCCAAAGAACCTGAAGGCCCTCGAAGAACTTGGAAATCTTTACTTCGATACTGACCAGCCAAAGGAAGCCATTGAGGCATATAGCCAGTACCTTGCCATCAAGCCGGACAATCCCAATGTCAGGACGGATATGGGAATTATGTACAGGGCCATCGGAGACTTTGACCGGGCCATTGAGGAGTTTAAAAAAGCCGCCCAATACGATCCCAAACATGCTAACAGCCGATACAATATCGGCATTGTCTTGCTTCACGATAAGAACGATATTCCAGGAGCAATCAAAGCCTGGGAGGAATATCTCAAGGTTGACCCGAAAAGTGAGAAGGCCCAACGGGTAAGCGCCCAGATCGAAAAAATGAAGAGGATGGGGAAACCCCGTATATCCCCGCCCTAAAGGACGGAGGCCTTCTTCATCCTTTGATTTGAAATTGCTTCAATCCCCAGTCTAAAGACTGGGGCTTTCGGAATGATACGGGGTAAATAAAACCCCCCAACCTTCTCCCACTCCCTATGGGAGAGGGTGGGGGTGAGGAAAAAACTGTAATGAAAGAAGAAAAAGAGGAACTGGAAGAAGCCAAAGAGTTATTTAAGGAAGGCCTTAAGAAGATATTCGAGGCAACTAAAAAGGTCTCCGAAAAAGTCGTCGAAGGCTTCCGGGAAGGTTACGCCGAAGACGTCACCAAAAAAGAAAGTGATTAAAGTTTCGAGTGCCTAAAATGCCTAAATTAAAATCTTTAAAAAACTTTAGGCACTTTCAACTTCAGGTCACTTTAGGCATTCCTTTTCATCACTCCCACCTGAACATTTCTGAATCTGGCAGGCGAAGCACCATGGCCCACATGGGCTATCTGTCCTGGCTCTCCTTTACCACAGTTGGGCGTTCCCCACATCTTCCAGTGATCCTGATTAGCAATGGCATCACAGGAATTCCAGAACTGAGGAGTAATCCCTGTATAGGTGGGGTTCTTAACCATCTCGCCGAGTCTTCCATTCGAAATCTCCCAGCCGATCTCCGTGCCGAACTGGAAATTGATCCTCTTATCGTCAATTGACCAGCTTCGGTTGGTGGTCAAAAAGAGTCCCTCCTCGGTATCTGAAACCATATCTTCCAAGGTCCACTCTCCGGGTTTGAGATTGATATTCGTCATTCGGATCAGGGGAATACGATTCCATCCGTCCGCCCTCATCGTTCCGTTGCTTTCTCTGCCTAAAACATGGGCGGTCTCTCTCGAAGTCAAGAGGTTGACCAGTATGCCTTCTGAAATGATGGGAACTCTCTGTGCCTCGATTCCCTCATCATCATATCCGAAAGTCCCCAATCCCCCCGGATACGTCGCATCGGCCACGACATTGACAATCTCCGAACCATATCTAAAAGAACCGACCATCTCGGGTCTGATAAAACTGGTTCCTGCATAACTTGCTTCTGTTCCAAGCACACGGTCTAACTCAATAGGATGTCCAATGGACTCGTGAATCTGAAGGGCTAATTGGGAACCATCAAGGATAAGGGTTGTCACTTTTGATGGGCAGGGTTTTGCAGAAAGGAGCCGAACTGCCTCCTCTGCGATCCTCTCAGCATGATTCTCAATAGCCAATTCCTCAATCCATTCATACCCCTTGGTGGCAAAATTTCCCCTGAACGAGTTGGGATAGGACCGAACCTGAACCTCTCCTCCATCAATCGCTGTGGCAGTGATACCTGCCCCGCATTCTACGATCTCCTGTTCGATGTAGGAGCCTTCCGTTGAGGCAAAAATCTTCTCTGTTTTATACGACCCCATAAAGGCTTCTGAAATCCTCACCTTACTGTTTCGTCGAATAATCGCATCCGAGGACATCAGGAGATCGAGCTTTCTCTCAGCAGGGACATCAAATGGATCGATTGAAAAGGGAGTCCCGTATTGATCCACCCTTGGAGGAGCAGGAGAGAAGACCACCCTCTGCCCTCTTGCTTTCTGACTTGCCCTGGCAATCTTGAGTGCCTTCGTGAAAACGGCCTCCATCTCCGTTTTTCTTGCTCTTGACCCAGAAGCAAACCCCCACGCCCCACCATAAAGAACTCTGATCCCGAAACCAGAATCCTCATCATAGGTAAAGGCATCTACGTTCCCATTCTTCACACCGATCTCTTCGGTCCTGCGATAGACCACCCGAATATCAGCGTAATCCACCCTTTTAAACTCCGCCAGATCAAGAATGTTTTGAACTAAATCTCTCACTAAAATCACTCTTTTCAATTAAATTTCTTCTTCCTCTACCCATGGAGGAGAGGACGGAGGTGAGGGGGTTTATGATTTCTTTTTTAACTTTTGGAGGATTGACTCACAGACTCCTTCAATATTTCTCAATATTTCATAGTCATTAAACCTTATTATCTCAACCCCAACCATTGATAATTCTTTTTCCCTGATATCATCCTTTGCCTTAATATTATCTTCGTAATGATGACTACCATCAGCCTCTATCCCAAGCCGATATTCGGGAGAATAAAAATCCAATATTTAATTTCCTATTGGGTATTGCCTTCTGAATTTGACTCCAGATAATTGACGGTCCCGCAAAATCGTCCAGAGTCTTTTTTCAGCTTCTGTTTGATCTCTTCGCAGCCTCTTGCATTTATCAATATTTTTCCTCTTAATTTTGCTCTCGGAATGCTTTACCCCTCACCCCTTTCCTCTCCCCCTTGGAAGACTGTGTCGTAATGGGCGGAAAATTAAAAATGTCATGCTGAACTTGTTTCAGCATCTCAATGAAATCAATCAACTACGAGACCCTGAACCAAGTTCAGGGTGACCAAATAAGTAGTTACGACACAGTTTCAGAGAGGAGAGGGAACGTAAAATGAAAAAGGGTTATAGTGCCGAAACTCCTGAAAAGTTAAAGCCATCCACTTTGATTGCAGGAGCCACAACCCCTGTGATGAAACGTCTCGAGTAAACAGTCCCTTCGGTACAGATTCGGCGTTCTTTCGAAATCGCGCTAATCCTGGAAAGTGCCCTTAAGACAGACTCCGTAAACCTCAAATTCTTAATCGGCATCTTGAGCTCACCCTCTTCGATCCAGAAGGTCCCATCACGGGTCATTCCGGTCACAACCGCCTTCATCGGTTCAATCACATTCGTATAATGAAAACGGGTCACATAGATTCCCTTTCGAACAGACCGGACCATCTCCTCTAAGGTGGCCTCCCCTCCTTTCATGAAGAGATTGATAGGGATAGGGCCTTCTGTATTGGGAGCAATGAGACCATGGCCAGTCGAATCTTTCCCTTCGCGATTTCCCGTGAAAGAATCGTAGGTCACCTCTTTAGCTACACCCTCTTCAAAGAAGACCACTCGTTTCTTAGGAACCCCCTCAAAATCGAAAGGAATCTGAAGTCCCTCAGGATCGAGGCCATCATCGTAAATAGTCACCTGGGAATCCACGAGCCTCTGACCAAATTGATTACACAAGAAACTCCTTCCTTCCTGAACAGCCAATGCATGAAACCCCAAATACCCAAGGAACGAAAGGAATTCGCTCACGGCATAGGGCTCCAGAATCACCTCGTACTCTCCAGGCTCAATCTGTGCCAGCTCTTTTTCCGAGACTTTTCCAATCGCTTCTTTAGCAAGAGAGACAATATCGAGTTGTCCAGGATCTCTCGACACAAAACCGGCATAACCGGAGCTTCCATTCCTCTCCACGATGAGATGGAAAACGAGGTCTGAATAACATTGGTAAGCTTCCACTCCCAAAGAATTGGCAACAGCCATCTCCACGATTCCATGCGAAAAGGAACCTGAAGCTTCCAACCCCCTTCCTCTCACTATTTTGAAGAGGTCCGTGATGATTCTTACCTTTCGATCGGGTGTGAGAGAGCGAATATTTTCGTTGAAGGTATTTAGCCTTGGAATGGTTTTTGGGGTTGGCAGGGAGACAAAGTCTTCCTTGGGTTGTTGGACCCTGGCAAGGGAGATTGCCTTCTCAATCAGATTTCGGATGGAAGTGCGGTTGAGAAGATTGGTCGTCGTTACAGCAATTCTCTTGTCAATGACAACCCTGAGGATTAAGGTTCTATTCTTTTCTCCCACATGTTGATGGACAGTGGATTTGGCAAAACGGGTGAGAGAAGAATCCTCTGCCAGAAGAAGGGCCTCAGTCTGATCAGCAGGAGAGTCCTGGACAATGCTTCTTAAAAGCCGCAAACTGCTATCCTGTCCAGTCATTCTACCTGCCTTTAAAAATTTTCTGTAAGGAACGCATATATGCATTCCCTACAAGTTCACTTTAGCTCACTTTTTTTCCTGTAATCTTCTACCGCCTTCTGAATCGCCATCTCTGCCAGTACAGAGCAGTGGACTTTGGCCTCAGGAAGCCCTCCTAATGCTTCAATGACGACTTGATCCGTGACCGAAAGGGCCTCCTCGATCGTCTTTCCCTTTATCATCTCTGTGGCAATGGACGAAGAGGCAATGGCCGCTCCACATCCAAACGTAAGAAACTTGACATCAACGATTCTCCCCGACTCAACCTTAATATAGAGTCGCATCGTGTCTCCGCACACAGGATTCTGGGCTTCTCCCACACCATCGGGATTTTCCATCTCTCCCATATTCCGCGGATGGGTAAAGTGATCCACAACAACAGAACTATAAACTGGATGCTCAGCCATCTCAAACCCCCAAAGAACTAATTTGGCGAATTACACTATTGGTAATAAATTTCGCCAATAAAACAATTCATGTTCTTCGCTATCATTCGTGCGATTCGTTTTTCACTTTCCTCGCAAACTCCTTCCCAAACTCGATAGCCTTTTTTATCTCTTCCGGATCGGGAATATACTGCGCTGTCAGTTCCTTCTCCCAAACCTCGAACTTCTCCTGTTCGAGGCTCTTTCGCATCTCCTTAACTGCCCCTCCTCCCCATCCATACGAGCCGAAGAGACCAAAGACCTTTCCTTTGGGCCTCAGACCCTTCATGTAAGTTAGAAAGTCTCCCATCGTGGGAAACATCCCATTATTCAATGTCGGAGATCCCAAAAGAACTCCTCTGGCTTCCAGCATCTCCTCGATAATATCGCTTCGATGGTTTGAACGAAGGTGCAGAAGTTTTGCCTCCATTCCCTCCTCGATCAGACCTTTCAAAACCGCTTTGGCCAATGCCTCGGTGCTCCCCCACATCGTATCATAGACAACGAGAACCTTCTGCTTAGCCTTTCCTCGGCTCCAATCCACATAGGTTTGAATGATTCGAGCGGGGTCCTTTCTCCAGATGAGCCCGTGGCTTGGTCCGATCATATCAATCGGAATGCCCATCTTCATCACTTCATCAACCTTTTTTAGAATGAGCGGAGCCAGTGGCCAGAGGATATTGGCAAAATATTTTGCCGCATGCTTCATCACATTCTCCCCGACTTCGTCTTCAAATCGATAGGATGAAGCGATATGTTGACCAAAAGCATCATTGGGAAGAAGAAGGCGATCCTCCGGAATATAGGTGAACATGCTGTCCGGCCAGTGAAGCATTGGAGCCTCAACAAAAACAAGGCTTCGGCGTCCAATAGAGATAGCCTCGCCTGTCTTCACCACCTTAAAATTCATTGGCCTCTTATAATGTTTCTCCAGACCCTTCTGCCCTCTTTCTGATGTGACCACTAATGGATTTCCGATTCGCTCAACAACCTGAGGAATCGAACTGGAATGATCCATCTCCACATGGTTCGAGACGACGATATCAATCTTTGAAGGCTCAATGATCTCCGAAATCCGGCCAAGCATCTCTGAAAAGAAGGGCGCTTTGACCGTATCCACAAGGACATTCTTCTCATCCAGAATCAAGTAGGCATTATATGTGGTTCCCATAGAAGTCGAATAGCCATGAAAATCCCTTATATTCCAATCAATCGCTCCAACCCAATAGATTCCTCTCTTTAATTCTACAATTTCCATCGTTCCCCCTTATCCTTATTAGATTCTTGCACGTTAAATCTGAGAATTTTCTTCTAATCCCGCGAAATGCAGCCCCCCCTCACCCCCTCCCTCTCCCCGTTTTGAGACTGTGTCGTAATTACTAACTTGTCACCCTGAACTTGTTTCAGGGTCTCGTCACTATTTGATTCTGTTAGATGCCGAAACAAGTTCGGCATGACATTTTCTACAGTTTCCCCTATTACGACACAGTCTCGTTGGGGAGAGGGGAAGGGTGAGGGGAAACTTCAAATATCCTTGCGAGTCTTTCTTGTTAACCATAAAAAATTCCCTTTCAAAAATCAACCGCCGCCAAAAAAATATCCCATCAACCAAAGTATTGATGGGATAAAAAAACCCTGCTTCAGGGTTAAATTATTTTTTCGAAAAGACTTCAAAAGAATCCAAAATCATTTTTATATCCTCCCGATCGTTGCTCCCCTCCTTATCAAGGATAACGTAAAGAATAAAAAGCTGATAGGGCTCAGTAAATCCATAAATCCACCCTTGTTCTCTCTTGATTCCCTTAGCGGTATAGATTCCATATCTCTTTCCCGCATACTGGACACCTTTCAGGGTGATGGGTTCTGTCGACCCAATGAGTACTTCAATTCCCTTACCATACTCTGCTTCAAGCTCCTCTTTAAAGGCTCCTGTCGCCGCTGTAACGAGGCCCTCTATCTTTTCTTGGCTGAACTTTGCTTTTGGGCTCACCGGTGTAAAATCAATCAGAATAGTTGATTGAGTGGATGGGTTATAAAGATACAACTCTGTTACCTCCTTATCAGAAGGTCCAGGCTCATCATAACCCAATTCTTTTAAAAACCCTGGAAATTCTGTAGACATCTTCCAATTTGATGGAACGCTTACTTTAAAAGGATAACGGATTCCGATAAATTGATTCCCTTCCACCTTTCCCGGCAGAAGGTTAAGGTCATCATGGGTTGGAATACCAGCACATCCCGATAAAATAAAAACAAATAGAAGACCCCCAAATATCACTTTTTCCATAGCAAAAATCCCTCCTTAACCTGATCAATATCAATAATTATACCATAAATCCGAATTACTCCCCACATATGAATTAACAGATTGATTCTATTGAAATAATCTGAAGTTATAGATACTCTGAAGCCACTTGCTTTGAAAATAGACTATTCGAATTAAGAAGTTTTTTAAAAAATTGACATTGGGGAAAGAATTTAATGGGAAAGGGGAAAATTCAAATTAATTTTAATAGGTTACAGATATGTCTGGTTTATTTCTCTCATGTATAAAGTTGATATAAAATCCACATCCTATAATTTGATCGTCTACCCCCTCTCTTGTATCTCGCCTGCCCGCTGGAGTTTTAGTGTAGGCGGGTCCCTCGTCTCTTGCCTCTCCTCCCTCCTCCATCAAATATCCCCCTCTGTTCCCCCCTTAAACTAAGGGGGGACAAAGGGGGGTTACTTCCGTCCTCTCTCTTTTCTCCTCCCTCTTCCCTCGTCAATCGTCTATCGTATATCCTCCATTGCTCATCTATCCAACACCTCCCTCACCTTCTTGGCCAAACCCTCCACCGTAAAAGGCTTCTGAATGAAGTTGATCCCTGGCTCCAAAATCCCATGATGCGCTATCGCATTGTCCGTATA
>Ga0209721_1000223_pt1 | contig 56529 bp, 42 predicted proteins | sample TshhotsprinmetaG_FD_184139 | JGI IMG/M metagenome (GOLD analysis project Ga0209721, IMG submission 184139) | Hot spring microbial communities from South Africa to study Microbial Dark Matter (Phase II) - Tshipise hot spring metaG (SPAdes)... | ecosystem: Environmental > Aquatic > Thermal springs...
GGCTGGCGTATGAAGCGCGCTATTCTCTCGACACGCTGCTGCCCTACCTGAGCGACACGCGCATCGAACGCATCGTGGCGACCGGCGGGGGCACGCGCAATCCCCTGTTGATGCGCATCAAAGCCAGCGTCTACAACCATCCGCTGCGCGTCGTCAGCATCGACGAGGCGACGGCGTTGGGCGCAGCTATGCTTGCCGGCCTCGGTGCGGGCGTCTACGCCGACGTCGGCGCCGCCGTGCAGTCAGTTCGCTACACCACGGCCCTCGTGGAGCCGGAGCCAACTGCGGCGGCCTTTTACGCGAAGGCGTATGAGCGAGTTTATCGGGAGCTGTACCCGTCCGTGCGCACTATCCATCGTGTGATTGGGACTTTAGAAGAGTAGATGATGCATCGACACCCTTCCATCATCGTTGCAGGCCACATCTGCGTGGACATCATCCCGGCGTGGACGCAGGCGGTCGAGTCGATCGCTGCGATCTTCCGGCCTGGACGACTCACCGAGGTCGGGCCCGCGCTGGTTTCGACCGGCGGAGCGGTCTCGAACACCGGCATTGCGCTGCATCGCCTGGGCGTCCCTGTGCGGTTGATGGGCAAGATCGGCCCGGACCTCTTTGGCCGCGCCATTCTCGACGTGGTGCGCAGCTACGACGAGGCGCTCACCGAAGGCATGATCGTCGATCCGGAGGCGGACTCCTCCTATACGCTGGTGATCAACCCGCCGGGTGTGGACCGCATCTTCCTGCACTGCCCCGGCGCTAACAACACCTTCAGCGCCGGCGACGTGGATTTGGAGAAGGTGCGCGGGGCTAAAATCTTTCACTTCGGCTATCCGCCCATCATGCGGCGCATGTATCTCGACGACGGCGCCGAGCTGGCGGCGCTGCTGCAGGCCGTGCGCACCCTGGGTGTGACGACCTCGTTGGATCTGGCCCAGCCCGATCCGAACTCGGAGGCTGGCCGCATCGATTGGCGGAAGCTGCTTGCGCGCGTCTTGCCCCACGTGGACATCATTGCGCCGAGCCTTGACGAGACAATCTACATGCTCGACCGTCCGCTCTTCGACGCCATCCAACATGGGGAAGCGCCGCACATGCCGGACGCCGAGCTGTTGCGCCGCCTCGCCGAAGAGCTGCTCAAGATGGGAGCGGCGGTGGTTGCACTCAAACTGGGCGATTTGGGGCTTTATCTGCGCACGACAGACGACGTCGGTCGCATTGCGGCGGCGGGGGCGGCCTTCGCCTCGCCGCGCGCAGGGTGGATCGGGCGGGAGCTGTTGACTCCCTGCTTCGTCGCCAACCTGGCGGGCACAACCGGCTCCGGCGACTGCACGATTGCGGGGCTGCTCACCAGCTTGCTATACGGTCGCACCGCCGAGGAGGCGATCCTGGATGCAACTGCCGTCGGCGCCGCCAGCGTCGAAAGCCCAGACGCCACCGGCGGCGTGCCCACCTGGGAGGCGGTGCAGGCGCGACGCGCGGCCGGCTGGCCCAAACATCCGCTGCGCATCGACGCCAGCGGCTGGCGACCCGACGCCATGCGCCAGGTGTGGCGCAGCCCGCTCGACGCCGAGTGGGAGGAGGGCGCATGAGCGAATGCCTGCTGGGCATCGACCTGGGCACTTCGGCGGTGAAGGCGCTGCTGACGACGCTGAACGGCGCGGTCGTCGCCTCGGCCTCCGCTGAGTATCCGATCGAACAGCCTCAACCGGATCGCGCCGAACAAGCGCCGGACATGTGGCTCCGCGCCGTGGCGGGCGCAGTGCGCGCGGTGTTGGCGCAAGCGCCGCAAAACCGGATCGTCGCCATCGGTCTCTCCGGTCAGATGCATGGAACCGTGTTGCTCGGCGCCGACCATCGACCGTTGGCGCCGGCCGTCATCTGGCCCGATCGCCGCAGCGTAGAAGAGGTCCAGGAGATCACCGAACGGATCGGCGCGCAGCGGCTCTACGCCATCACCGGCAGCCCGATAGCCACCGGCTTTCAGGCGGCCACCGTGCGCTGGTTTCAACGCCATGCGCCGGAACTTTGGCGTCAGGTGCAGAGGATCCTGCTGCCCAAAGATTATCTGCGCTTCTGGCTGACCGGCGTCTTTGCGACCGACCCAAGCGACGCCGCCGGCGCCTTGCTCTTCGACGAGGTGCGCCGCGACTGGTCTGACGAGCTGCTCGCTCTTTTGGAAATTCGGCGCAGCCAGCTCCCGCCTGTGCAACCTTCGGCCTCGATCTGTGGCCGTCTCTGTGAGGAAGCGGCGCAAGCGCTCGGCCTGCCCGCCGGTCTCCCTGTGGCCACCGGCGCGGCGGATACGGCGTGCAGCCTGCTCGGCGCTGGCGTCGTGCGCAGCGATCAGCTTTTGATGACGATCAGCACGGGCGGCCAGCTCGCGCAGCCTTGTGAAAGTGTGCGCATCGACGCGCAGGGGCGCATCCACACCTTTTGCAGCGCGCTGGAGCCCGGCGAAGGCCGCGCCGGCTGGTACCAGATGGGCGCCATGCTCGCCGCAGGATTGGCGCTGCACTGGCTGCGCGAGCAACTTTATGACGATCCGACAAGCGTTTCCTACGACCGGATGATGGCGCTTGCGTCCGAGGCGCCGCCCGGCGCAGACGGCTTGCTCTTTCTGCCTTATCTCGTCGGCGAGCGCACGCCCTATATGGACCCGACGGCGCGTGGGGTCTTTTTCGGCCTGACGTTGAGCCATCGGCGCAGCCACCTGATTCGCGCCGTCGTCGAGGGCGTCACGCTGGCGGCGTGCAACGCCTATGGCGTGCTGCGTGAGTTGGGGGCCTCTCCTCGCCAGATCGTGCTGGCGGGGGGCGGCGCGCGCAGTCGCTTCTGGCAGCAAGTGGTGGCGGATGTCTTCGGGGCGCCTGTGCAGGCGTTGCGCACGGCGGAGCAGTCGGCCGCAGGCGCGTGCATTCTGGCCGGCGCTGCGCTCGGCGCCTTCGACGCGGTGGAGGCTGCGCACGCGTGGGCGCACTACGCCGACCCGGTGCAGCCGGACGGCGAACGGCATCGCTTCTATCAAGAACGGCTGAGGGCGTTTCGGGCGCTTTATCAACGCAATGCAGGACATTTTGTGTGATGAACATCTATACAGTTTCCGTCAATCCGGCCATCGACCTCTTTCTGGATGTGCCGGAGATTGTCTTCGATGAGGTGCTGCGGGCGACGGCGGTGCGGCGGGTGTGGGCCGGCAAAGGCTTCAACGTTTCGCGTGCGTTGCAGCGCCTGGGCGGAAAGAGCACCGCTTTGGGCTTTGTCGGCGGCTATGCAGGCATGGCGATCCGCGCCGGCCTGGAGGCCGAAGGCATTGCGACGGATTTTGTGACCGTCGAGGAAGAGACGCGCACTAACGTCATGATCGTGGACCTCCGCGTGGGCCGGCACATCAAGGTGAACCAGACCGGCGCGCCGGTCTCCGCGGCTGCGCAAGAGAAGTTTCGCGCCTGCGTGCGCCGTCATCTCAAGCCCGGCGATCTCTGGGTGCTGACGGGCAGCCTGGCGCCCGGACTTTCGACGGACTTCTACGCCGAGCTGATCGAACTGCTTCACGCCGGCGGCGCATGGGCGGCGCTCGACACCAGCGGCGCCGCCTTGCGGGCGGGCTGTGCGGCGCGTCCGGAGCTGGTGAAGCCCAATGTAGCTGAGGCGTACGACCTCACCGGAGAGCGGGTGACGTCGATGGAGGATGCATGTCGCGCCGTGGCCGCCTTTCATGCAGCGGGCGCGCGGCGCGTGGCGCTTTCGATGGGCGCGCAAGGGTTGCTGTATAGCGACGGCGAAACCCTTGTGCATGCAGCGCCGCCGCCAGTGCGCGTGCGCACGGCGGTGGGTGCAGGCGATGCGCTGCTGGGTGGGGTGGTTTGGGCGCTTGCGCAGGGAATGCCGTCCATCGAGGTGGCGCGTTGGGGCGCGGCGACCGGCGCTGTTTACGTCCAGGACGACAGCCTTCCTTTCGACGCGCAGCCCGTCGTACGCCAAATGATCGAGCGTCTGCAAATCACGGTGCTGAAACCGTAGACTGGACAAGCAGGAATGGTTGTCCCGTTCGGAATTGCACAGCCCTCGGGATCGGCGTTGTCCAGCCTGCGTTTCATCGGTTTATCGAGCGATTTTTCAGAAAGGAGGCGCCTATCGGACGATGAAGGGGAGGGACGGGCTGCACTTTCGCCGGCGCAGCCCGTCCCTCTACGTGACGGCCTACAGCCGTGATGAAGGAAGATGTCAAGAGGTCAAAGAGGAGCGCACTTTGACAGAATTTCGGTTTTATGGTATCAATATTTATATACTGCGGTTATGCACAAAGCTATGCATGAAGCCGCTAACTTTTGTTGAACAATCAATGCAACTTAACAAGTTCAAATTCAGAGCAACTGCGTCGTCGCTGTCGGTGGAAACCGGCAGAGGAACTTCCCGACTCCCACCCGGTTCGACCGGGAAGATTGCCCCACGAAACAGCAAGTGGGGGCGCAAGGTTGGAAACGACCTTGCGACTACAACCGCAACAGAGAGGAGTCCCGCCGGCGCTGCGAATGCGCCTGGTAAGGGGTGAAACGGTGGGGTAAGAGCCCACCAGCGGCGGCAGCAATGTCGTCGGCTGGGCGAGCGTGCAATCGGGAGCAAGGCAAGTGGGTTCGGCGGTCGCAAGGCTGGCTGAATCTTGCTGCAGCGGTGCGGGTGAAGTCAGGCAACACCTGGCAGGCCACAAACCGCCACATCGTCGATAGAAGCGATGTGAGACAGATGACGGCGGAGCAGACGTTGCGAAGCGATTCCAGCGTCTGTGGACAGAATCGGGGGTACAAAGTTGCTCTGAATTTGCATAGACACGACCGGTGAGGTATACTTTCCAGAGTTAGCGGCGGCGATGCCGACGTGGCGGAATTGGCAGACGCGATAGACTTAGGATCTATTACCGCTAAGGTGTGGAGGTTCGAGTCCTCTCGTCGGCACCACGGTTCAGCCAGGTTGCGGGCCCGTGGCCTAGCGGGAAGGCGTCTCCTTTGCAAGGAGAAGATCGTCGGTTCGAATCCGACCGGGTCCACCTTTTGAATCGTCGTCACAACGGGAACGCCGCAACCGCCGGTTGACAGAGCTGTACGATAACATGATGCGGGCGTAGTTCAGTGGTAGAACGTCTCCTTGCCAAGGAGAAGGTCGTGAGTTCGAATCTCATCGCCCGCTCTCGAAGGGTCGGCTCGCAGGCCGACCCTTTTCCTGAAAAAGCATAGTGCGCCGAGGTAGCTCAGTCGGTAGAGCACAGCACTGAAAATGCTGGTGTCCCCAGTTCAAGTCTGGGCCTCGGCACCTGGCAACGCCCCGGTGGGGGATCGTCTAACGGCAGGACTACGGACTTTGGATCCGTCAATCGGGGTTCGAATCCCTGTCCCCCAGCCAGCTTCGGGGCAGGGAGACCTGCCCCGAATAAAAACTTATGTTTTGTGCATGGCGGCCATAGTTCAGCGGTAGAACACCAGATTGTGGCTCTGGGTGTCGTGGGTTCAATCCCCACTGGTCGCCCCAGCAAATCAAAAAGAAAAAGCCTCGGCGTCGCCGAGGCTTTTTCTTTTGTGCGTCCGGTAGCACCTAGAGGGTATATCCCTGAGGTGATGCTACCGGACACAGACTAAAACGCGTACTGTCCATGCACATCACCTCCTTGTTGTGGGATAGCGTCGTCAGGCTGGGTCTCGGCGTTTCGTTGTCTTCACGGAACACCTTCACCTAGCTGCGCAGCAGTATCCCATATCGCCGATCTTTTGTCAAATGCCATTGCGAAGGCGTTCAGCGCAGGTAGCGCAAAAAGTAGCTCGCCAGGCCAAGGAACAAGAAAAAACCGCCGACATCGGTGAACGTTGTGACAAAAATGCTGGAAGCCAGTGCCGGATCGGCGCGCAGCAGCTTGAGCACCATGGGCACCGTCACCCCCGCCAACGCAGCGACGAACAGGTTGCCTGTCATGGCCAGGCCGATCACCACCCCCAGATACGGATTGCCTTTCCAAAACCAGGCGATGAGCGCCACCAAAATGCCAAGCGCAACGCCGTTGATGATCCCCACGCGCGCCTCATGCCAGATGGCCCAGAAGGTGTCCCTTGGCTCGATCTCTTTTAAGGCCAAAGAACGCACGATGATGGTCATGGTCTGCGTGCCGGCGTTGCCGCCCTGCCCGGCTACAACGGGCATGAAGGCCGCCAACACTGCAGCCTGCGCGATGGTGCCTTCAAAGAGAGCGACGACGCTGGAGGCCAGAAAGGCGGTGCCGAGGTTGACGATGAGCCAGGGCAGTCGATTGCGCACCGATTCCGGGATCGGGCTGTAGATCTCTGAGTCAGGGCTCATCTGCGCCAACTTGTACATGTCTTCGGTGGCTTCCTCTTCGATCACGTCGACCACATCATCGATCGTGACGACTCCGATCAGGCGCCGTTCGTTGTCCACGACCGGCAGTGCGACGAGATCGTAACGTTGCAGAATTTGGGCGACCTCCTCCTGATCGGCGTCGGCGTGAACCCAGATCACCTTGCGATTCATGATCTCTTCGATGGTCTGCTCAGGCTCGGCAAGAATGAGCGCCTTTAAGCTCACCAGACCGATCAGGCGGCCGTAGCGGTCGAGGACATACAGATAATAGAAATCTTCTTCCTGGGCGTAATGCTGCTTGATGAAGCAAAGCGCCTCCGCCACCGTCCAGAAACGGCGTAAGGAGGGCGGCGGCGCCGTCATGATGCCGCCCGCCGTGTCCGGCGCATAGTTCATCAAGGAGGCGACATCCGCCGGTTCTTCCATCTGTTCCAGCACTTCGGCGGCCTGCTCTGGCTCCAACTCTCCTAACAGGTCGGCGGCCATATCGGGCTCCATCTCGTCGAGCACCTCGGCCAGCTCCTCGACGTCGAGATGCTGGGCCACGTCGGCCATGTCCTCCTCGTCGAGTTGCTCAAAGACCTCGGCCAGTTCCGTTACATGAAGGTGCTCGATAATGGCTGCCTGCTGTTCTGGCTCTAATTCAGATAACAATTCCGCTCTGTCGGCCGGATGGAGGGTGCGCAGATACGCCACTGCGCTTTCCAGGTCGTTGTTCTCCAGATAGGCGTTGAGTCGCTCCAGTGCATCGCTCAGTTCGATTGGCTCGACCATAAGACCCCACCTCCACGAAAAATTCTATTGCTGTAATCCATTGCTGTAAGTTGTCATGAGGCGCAGAGGTGGACGAACGGAGAAGCCGGCTTGTCAGGAAAAGAAAAAACCGCCTGACACAAGCGATTGTGCAGGCGGTTCGGCGACAGCAAAGCAGGTGAATCGCGGCGGGCGCTCTCCCGCCGGCTCATTTTCAGGGAGGGGGCGCCGCCGTCGTTCGTTTCGACTGCCTGGACTGCCGGCGCCGCCAGTTTTCCGGGCGTCCACCGGTCGCGCAACGACGGTCTATATTCGCTATGCAGCGGCGAGTTGCGCCGCTTTTGTCTGGTTTGACAGCCTGGGCGCCTGTAAGACGCTGATGCAGCCAACGTGAACCAGGGTCTGCGTCGGGCGCACTACTGTCCGGATCGATTTGCACTTGCAACGATCCCGAAGAAGGGTGTTCGCGACTCATCTTTTTCTCTGAAAACCGGAGCATCTCCATGCCTGAACGAGTTCGCCGATCAGACGATCTCGATTGAGCGCAACAGGCGTCTTCAGAAATGCGCCGGGCCACTCAAACAGGCAAAGCATAACACCCGATGCATCCTCTGTCAAAATAGGGCGTCCGGCCAGCCCATCACGGCCTCAGCCGCCATGCTCCAGCCAGGCGATCTCCTCGGGAGAGAGCGTGATGTCCAGAGCAGCGGCGTTGGCGGCGAACTCGGCGCCATTGGCGCATCCCACCAGCGGATAGACCGGAAAGGGCTGCGCCAGGACGTACGCCATGGCGATCTGCGGCAGCGTTGCGTTGCGCTGCTCGGCGAGCCGGCGGGCGCGCTCCAGCCGCGCAAAATTCTCCGGATAGCAATAGCTCTGGACGCACAGTCGGTCGAGATAGGTGGTGAAGGAATCGAGGTTGTCCGGACGAAAACGGCCGCTGAAAAAGCCGCCGGCCAGGCTGGACCACGCCAACACCGGCATCTTTGTCTGCGCGTAGAATGCGCGCGCCTCGGCGTTGGCGTCTCCGGTCAGGGTGACGCAATTGGCCCACGGTTCCTTGAACTGAATCGCCAGGCTGAAGTGAGGGCTGGAGACGGCGAAGGGCGTCAGGTTGTGCGCAGCCGCATATTCGTTGGCTTCCTGCAGCCTGCGGTGACTCCAGTTTGATCCTCCGAAAGCGTGGATGCGACCTGCAGCCAGGTGTTCGTTGAGCACTTCGACGATCGGGCCGACAGGAACGCTTGGATCGTCGCGATGGAGGAGATAGAGATCGATATAGTCGGTGCGCAGGCGCGCCAGCGAGTCGAACAGATCGGAGGTGATATCGAAGGGCGTCACGCGGGCGCGATCCTGGTTGTGGTGCGCGCCTTTGGTGATGACGACGACCTGATCGCGCACCCCGCGCGCCTCGATCCAGCGCCCCAGGGTGCGTTCGCAGTCGCCGTTGCCGTAGCCGTGGGCAGTGTCGAAGGTGTTGCCGCCCAAGGCCAGGATGTCATCGAGCAGCTTGAAGCTGTAGTCCATTTTGTCGGAGCCGATCATCACCGTGCCCTGAATCAGGCGGGCGACCGGTTTGGCGACGCCGGGAATTTCACCGTACTGCATGGTTAAACCTCGTTCATGTTGAAAAAATGCGACGGAATCAAAGACCAAACGAAATCATATCATAACTATAAAGAAAGGAGGCGGTGCATGCACCGCCCCCTTTCTTTTACGCCAGGAACGTCCGAGATCGAAGCCAGGATGCGCGAGGCTTCACCGCTGCGTCACTTCGCCGTTGAAGCAAGCAATGTTGTCGCCCTGGAAGATTTCCGGGCTGCAAAGGAAGGCGCAATTGCTCCACGCGCCTCGTCTTGCGCCGACAGCCTGGAAGGTGATGACGCGGACTTCGCCAGGCGCGCCTGGGGTTGAACTGACGCGCAGCTCCGTCCCTGCGGTGGGCAACACCCCTTGGCCATTGTAATAGTAGTTCTGACCGCTGTTGCCGAATTCATTTTCGGCGCCTACGGTCAGGAACCCTCCGTCGCCATCGTTGACGTTGCCATAGGTGAAGGTGATGTCCTCGACGGTTCCCAGCCGAATCCAGACCTGGAAGGAGTTGGGGCGGCCGGAGCCATATTCACGCACATTCTCCCAGTCGGAGACCAGCCACTGTCTGACTCCATCTGTGAGAATGGCGATGCGCATGGCGCCGCCTGCGGCCGGATTCAGATCGGTCCAATAGGGCGCCAGCACATTGTTGGGCCTGGCTGGGTCCGGAAGCCTTTGGTTGATAAACTGCACATCCGCTCCTGCGCCGCCGCCTACGACGACGTAGCCGTTGCTCACGAGGCCAACGCGCGTCCAGGATTTGCCGCCGAAGGTGAAAGCCGGGACATTGAAGTTGGAGATCGTCTCATCGCCTACGCCGGCGATGGGGGCCACGCCGAACAAGGAGAGCGGCAAGTAGCCGGCCGGCGAGTCATCGGTCGCTGCGATGGTCACGATCGGCGGCTGCGCGCCGGCGAGATTGCCCTGGAAGACAACGCCGTTGCCCCACACCGTGGCGTTCACCACCGTCTGCGGATCGAGGCTCAGCTGCGGCGGAAGTTGATCGAAGAAGTCGACCGCCGCCGTCTGGAACGAGGTGTTGCGGAGCGTAATCGTGCAGGTGGTGCGCGCGCCGCGCGGGAAGACGGCGGGATTGCACTGTTTGGAGACGTTGACGGCAGGCTCGCCGCGCACCAGCGTGACAGGGAAGCGCAACACCCGATTCTCTTGCACAAACTCTATGGTTGCAAAACGCACCTGCCCCAGCGGCACGTAGCGGGCGTCCACCGTGATGTCGAACGTAACCGACTGGCCGGGGTTGATGCGGATCTGCTTTGGAACCACAATGCTCACATCCGGCGGAGCGGAGACGTTCACCCTCCAGGTGCGAGGGCGGGGATCGACGCTGCGCACGGTGCGCTGCACCGTGATCTTGCCCGGCATATTGGGCAGGTAGAGGCTGGGGTAGTTGGCGTTCCACAGCGCGTTTTGCAACGCCATATAATTGGCCGCCGTCTCATCGAAGGTGAGACCAGGATTCATGGCGGCGGCTACGTCGACGCGGCCCGAGCCGGCGTCAAAGGCGTTGATCGGGGTGACGCCATCTTCCTTGACGACGCCGGCGACCCTGGCCGTCGTCATGATCGCCGACTTGATCTGCCCTGGCGTCCAGTCCGGATGCAGATGTTTCAGAAGCGCGGCGACGCCGGCGATGTGCGGGCTGGACATCGAGGTGCCGCTGAGGAAGTTGAAGAGCGGCGTGGACGCGCCGTATTGCAGACCGGTGTAGCCGGCCAGAATGTTCACGCCCGGCGCAGTGATGTCCGGTTTGCTGACGCCCAACGTCTGGCCGGTTCCGCCGCGCGAGCTGAATCCGGCCATCACATCTCCCTGCACCACGCCCGGCGCGCCGTCGGTGAAGGTGGCGGTCACGCCGGCGTTGTTGGCGAGGAAGTCAAGCAGCTGGGCGCCTTCCCCTGCCTCGAGATGGACGGTGGGGATCGAGTGAAGGTCGGTGTTCGTGCCCTGCGGCGTCGGGTTGTACAGCAACATGCCGACTGCGCCGCCGGCGGCCACGTTGGCGCTCTTTTCCACGCGCGGGTTGACGCCGCGGCGACAGACGACAATCTGGCCGGCGAACGACCCAGGCGCGGCGGGCGTCTGGCAGAGCGGATCGGCGCTGTTGATAACGACGGGCGCCGGCGTGCTGACGCCGGCGGTTAAACTGGCGCCGACCAGGGAGAGCGTCGCCCCTCCTGCGCTGTAGAGGGTGACCGTGCTCAGGAAGCTGCGGTCTGAGGTGCTGGCGGCCACGGTGGTGACCCACGGCCCTCTGTGGTTCACCGTGTTTGCGGTCGGGCCGCTGTTGCCGGCGGAGGCTGCGACGAAAACGCCGTTGGCGTAGGCCTGCAGGAACGCCTGGGAGACGACGTCTGTATAGGGATTGGCGCCGCCGCTGATAGAGAAGTTGAGCACATCGACGCCGTCCCGGATCGCCTGCTCGATGGCGGCCGCCGAATCGCTGAGGAAGCAGCCCTGCTGTCCGCAGACTTTGTAGGCGATGATGTGGGCGCGCGGCGCTATGCCGGAGATCAGTCCCAGGTCGCGGCCGAGAAGCGACACGGTCACGCCGCCGTTGCCCGCCGCCGTCGAAGCCGTATGCGTGCCGTGGCCGTCGTCATCGCGCGCCGAGTTGAATTCATTCGGCGTTTGGCCAATCACAAGCCGATAGGTGTCGAGGAACTTATACGCACCGATCAACTTGTTGTTGCAGGTGAAGGGCGCGTCATTGGGGTTCCAGGCCGTGTTGCCGAAATCACAGGCGTATGGGCCGCCATGAGGCGCAGGGTAAGGCTTGCCGCTCGGATCGGGGTCAGAAAAAGCCGGATTCTCCGGCCAGACGCCGCTGTCCAGGATGCCGACGACGACGCCTTCGCCGGCGTTGCTCTGTCCACCGAGCGCGGCCCAAGCCACAGTCGCGCCGATGAACTCCGGCGTGCGATAGGTGTCGAGCTGGCGAAGCTCATCCAGATAGACTGCTTTCACGCCGGGAGCGTTGGCAACCTGACCGATATTGGCTTCCGGCAACACCATGGAGGCGCCGTTGAAAATCCTGGTGTACCGATGAACAATTTGTCCCTGACCGGCTGCAGCTGCGGCGGCCGGATCGGCGCCTTCATCCATCACGACGATCACGCTGGCGAGACGGAACCGATCGGGCGGCAACTGCGCGCTGGCGCTGACTTCTGCTTTCTCAACCGTCTCGATCGAGTCGGCGGCCGGAGCGGCGCCGAGCCCGAGCGGCCCGGCCGGCGTGGGCGTCTGCGCAACGTCGCTCTGACCGCCGGAGGAAACCGCCGGCAAGAAAATATGATGACTGGGCTCTGACGGAGATAGAGGGGCGTCTTGCGCTGAAACAGGGACAATGTTCGAGACAAGAAGCCCAAGGACGAGAAAACTGATGAGGATGGTTCTGAGTTTTCGGGACATACGGTGATCTCCTTTGACACCTGTGGCCGAGAAAGTGAATGATGGGTGAAGTGTATTCGTTGTAACTTTGCAGCTCACCTCCTTTGCCGATGTGGCCGTTGTCCGCTCATAGGAGCGCTGATCGATTGAATGAGGAACGAAGTGTCAAGAGAGGCGGGGAAATCGTCTGATTATATCTCATTGCTGCGTCCGCTTTCAATCCGTCCAAGCTTACAATTTTTATCGAAATGGAGGTTGTACGAGCTAAACACACTTTGCCAGGAAAAGCCTGAAGCAGCCCGGAAAGATGTGTTCTACGATCCCCCAACCGTATCACCTTATTTTTTGAACATTTGCACTTCTTCCCACTAATCACGAAACAGGGACGCGGAACGTTTCCCGGCCGCTTTTCGTCCCCTTTACGAGGAAAGGTTGAATCGTTGCAGCCAGAGGATCTCAATCGATTGAAAAGGGCAAACGCATATGATGAAAGAGCACTCGTTCATTTTGCTGATCGGCGTTGCGGCGCTGCTGGCGTTCGCCGGTTGCACCCCTCCTCCCGCGGAGGAGCCGAAGACGCCCATGGAACAGGAGGCGCCCCCACCTTCGCCGTTGGAGGCGCCGGCGTCGCCGCTCTCACCGCTGCTGACGCCGCTTGCAGAATATCCGGCGCCCTCTGGCGGCGTCACCGGCGAAGCGCCCGCCGACCTGCTGGAGGCCATTCTGGCGGACGCAGCCGGCCGCACCGGCCTCGAACGCAACGCCCTGGTTGTATTGCAGGATGAAGCAGTCGTCTGGTCGGATGGCTCGCTCGGTTGCCCGGAGCCGGACATGATGTACACCCAGGCCCTTGTGGAGGGCTATCACATCATCGTTCAGGCGGGCGACCATCAACTGGACTATCGAGCGAGCCGCAGCGGATTTTTCAAGCTGTGTGAGAATCCACTGCCCGCAGGAGCAGGGCGAGTATCGGAGCCGGCGCCTGATCAGTAGCGCCTGAGCCGCATTTCCCGAGTCACACGTAGCTGCGGCTCGTAGCCACAGTTCCCGGCCCACGCGTAGCCGCGGCTCGTAGCCGCAGTTCTCGGCTCACGCGTAGCTGCGGCTCGTAGCCGCAGTTCCCGGGGCGTACCACGCCTTTCTAATGCATCAAAGAGCGGGGGAAGCCCGGCTTCCCCCGCTCTTTTTCAAACGAACCTTGTCAGATTGGCTGAACCTATCACCGCACGATCACGACGCCCGCCTCGGCGTTCACCGGCGCGCCTGGCCGATAGAGCAGCAACAGGCCGAACTCCGTATTGTTCGTGCGCGAACCCGTGTCCACGACCGTCAACACGTCGTTCTGGCGGAAGCCGATCTCGGTGAAGCCGACGCCGCCGTTTTGGAAAACGCCCAGGTAACGTTCGCCCAGCGGTGCAATCGTGACGCCTTCGATCTTATCCGTCACTTCGCCCGTGAAGTAGATGTCTCGCGCGTAGGCGTTGATGTTCATCGGCTGGAAGAAGTTGCTTGCGTTCATGCCGATCTGTTCGCCGCAGAGCAAGAGCACCGTGTTGCCGCTGTTGGTGTAGTGATCGGTGAAGAAGAAGGCGTTCGCCGCGCCCGTGCGCAGGTTGGCCACCCAGGTGACGTTGCGACCGTCGGTCAGGTTGTTGAGCGTCAGGTCGCGGTTGAGCACCAGATAGTCGTCCTGTCCATCCTGGTTGGTGTCGAGGAAGATTTCGACGCTCAGCGGCGCATTGGCGTGCGTCTGGCGCTCCCAGGTGTTGACAGCGAAGGCCAGGATGAACGACGGATTGGCGCTGCAGAAGCCGGCCGGCACCGGATAGGTGGCGTAGCCGAGGTAGTGGAAGTCTGGCGCCGGGTTCTGCTCGCCGGGGCCGCCCCTGGGCAGATTGTAGTTGGCGCCGATCAGCGAGTAGCTTTCCACCGTCGCCGTCGCCACGCCGCGGTTGCGCACCTGCACATCGGCGCGCTTCAGGTTGCGCAGCGTGACGTCGGCGGCCTTGCGCGGCAACACCTGCCACGGGAGCTGGATGCGGTTGGCGCCGTCGGCTGTATCGGTCATGTAGATGTAGCCGTCGTACTCCATCACCGTCAGCGCATCGCCGCTGGCGCCGAGCGCACCGGAGTTGAGGTTCCAGTTGCGCAGCCTGGCGCCGTCGATCTCGATCTTGACCTCGAAGTATCCCCAGTCATTGGCGCGAACGTCGACCGTGCGCGGCACGCGGACGGTGACGGCGCCGTTGGCCGCGTCGTCGGCGAAGCGGAAGTCTGCAGAGACGCGCAGCTTCACGTTTTTGAGGCTGTAGTTGCGCACCGCCACCCACTTCGAGAGGCGCAGCTTGGTCTGGCTGACCTCATGGAAGGCGAAGGAGAGCGTGGGCGCGCCTGTCTCTGCGTCGTAGGCCACCAGCGGGCTGGTCAGCGCGCGGTCGACGCGCACTTCGCCGCCGCCGATGCGGGTGATCGGCGCCAGCGGGCCGCCGCCCAGAACCGGTCGGTTGCGAATATTCGTCTCCGCCGTGCCGACCAGCGCTGCCTTGATCTCGTAAATCGTGCGGTGCGGATAGGCCTGCATGAGCAGCGCCGCCGCGCCGGCGACCATCGGCGCTGCGCCGGAGGTGCCGCCGAAAGGCTCCACGCCTGTGCCGGTGCCGACCACCGCCGAGACCGAAGCGCCGGGCGCGCCGATCTCGGGCTTGATGATGTTGTCGCTCATCGCCGGCCCGCGCGAGGAGGAGCCGACCATGTGTCGCACCAGCGGAATGCCGAAGGTTGGGTCGAGGCGCACCACTACGCCTGCGGCCAGCCCGCTTTTGATGCGGTTGGCGTCCGCCTGGCTGATCATGAAGGCGGGAACGTCCGGGTTGCCGCCGCCGAAGCCGCCCTCGAAGGGTTCGCCCGGCGCCACCAGGCCGATGATGCCGGCGAGGCCGCCGCCCGCCGCGATGTTGCTGATTTTGATGCTGAATGCGCAGACGCCGCGATCGACGAGCACGACCCTGCCGGCCAGCGAACCGGCGGGGAAGGGATCGCAGCCGAGCAAATTGCCGCCGGCGCCGTTGCCGTATTGCAGCGGCGCTTCGATCACGGAGGTCAACGGCGCAGACCAGGGCTGGAAGACGGCCTGATAGCTGCCGGCAATGCTCGCCGGTTGCAGCACCTGCAGGAAGGGCAAGAAGCCCGACGGCACGCTGGTCTGTGCGACGGAGAGCGCGCTGGGCGCAGCCGCCGGCGTGCCGGTGACATACGGCTTATCTGCGGAGTTGCCCGCCGAAGCGACCGTGAGGACGCCGACCGCCGAGGCGTGCTCGACCGCCTGCGACAGATCGTCGTCGAAGGATTGACCGTAGAGCGCGCCGAGCGACATGTTGACGATGTCGACGCGATCGCTGGTGTCGCCGTCGCCGTTCGGGTCGAGGATGTAGTCCATCGCCTGGATTAACGCCACGCCGCTGCAGGCCGGCGAAATCGACGAGCAGACCTTGACGGCATACAGCGATGCACCCGGCGCCACGCCGACGCCGCCCTGGTCGCTGTTGTCGACGCTGAAGCCGGCCGTCAGAGTGCCGTCGCCGACCAGACCGAAGGCATAGGCGGTGTAGACGCGGCCGGCCGCCAATCGCACGCCCGGCAACGGCAGGACGACGGTGTTCGTGCCCGCCAGGCGCACCTCCAGGTTGTATGTGCCGGCGGGAACCGGCGTGTACGCGCCGACCTCGCCGAACGCCACGTTGGCGAAGATCACCGGGCCGCCCGCCACGGCGATGTCGACCGCCGGCGCATCCGGCGAGAGGTGGACGAAGCGCACATGCGCGTTGCCTGCAGCGGGCGCGCTGTTGTCATCGACCAGCACCAACGCGCCGATCGAGGCGAGCACGTCCTTGGCAATCACCGTGTACTCTTTACCGGCTTCGAGCGTCAAATTGGCTTCAATCACCACCGGGGCGGCGGCTCCGGCCGGCACAACCTTCACGTTGTAGTCGCCCGGCGGCAGCGTCGCATAGCCGGTGATCTCCTGGAAAGCGACGTCTGCGAAGGCCAGACCGTCGTTGACGAGCACGTCGACATTGGGCGCATCGGGCGAAGCGTGCACCACGCGCACGCGCGCCCGGCTTGGGTCCGGCATAGGCAGGCCGGCGATGATGTCGGCGACGTGCGTGCCGTGGCCGTCGAAGTCGATGGGGTCATCGTCCGGCGCAAGCGGGCCGTTCGGCCAAGCCTCGCCGACGAAGTCAAAGCCCTCCACCACCTTTTCTGTGGGGAAGAGGCCGTTGCGCTGCTTGTTGGCAGGGTCGTTGGGGCCGACGCCATAGGCGGCTCGATAGGCTTCCAGCGTCCCTGCGCCGCCTAATTTGGCGTGCGTGTAGTCGATGCCGCTGTCGAGCACCGCCACCTTGACGCCGGACCCGTCGTAGCCGAACGCCTTCTGGACAATGCCGGCGCCGATGTAGGGAACGGTCTCGCTCAAGTCGCGTTCGTAATTTTTGACCGGGCGCACCGCCACCACCGCCGGGTTTTTCGCCAGCTCTTTCAGGGCGTCGTAGGTCGTGTTGGCGAGCACAGCGTTGAGCGCCACGCGCGTCGTTCCCCACACCACGGCATTGGGATCGAGCTGTTGCAGCTCGGCCAGAACGCTCGCCTGTTGTTGATCGACCGCCGAAGCCTGCACCATTTGCTCGGCGGAGGAGACGGCGGCGCCCCGCACGACGGCGGCCGCAATCACTTCGCTGACCGAAGGCTGGCTCAAGCGGATGATGACATCCTGCGCGCCCTCGGTCGCCAGCGCCGGGCTGAGCTTGAGCTGGTTGAAATCGGGGATTTCGACCGGCGCGTCCAGTTTGGCGGCAGCCACCCAGGCGGGCAGAGGCCGCGCCGGCCGCGCGCTGGCCGTCACTCCGCCGACGCTCTCTGCGTCCACCTCAACGACGGTGACCGGAGGAGACAAATCCTCATCTTCATCGCTGGCCTGCGCCCCTCCAGAGCCTGACACTGCAGGCAGATAGACGCGGTTCGAGAAAAGATTATCGGGCGCGTCCGGCGTCTGATCTTGAGCAAACGCGGGGGTGACCATGCTCAACACCAGCGCCGACACAAGCAGCAGGTTGAGAATCGTCCTTCTCATTGTGACTCCTTTTTCTAGATTGTAATCGTGATGAAGCGCTGCGATCTAGACGTCGCCCATTTGGAGATAGGCGCGTATCCACTCCGGAGCATCTTGCTCGCCGAGTCGACAATTAATATGTACAATAACAGTCGATCTACGCGTTGTAAATACTCTTTTGCTTACAATTTTTCATCTTCCTCAGAATTTTTTTATGCAAACATGTGTAAGTTTTTGTGCAAGCAATGGAATCGAACAGCTTCTGCGCTGCGGCTATGCATGGGCGTGCGAGCGACTCTATCATGAGCTGGCATGGCAATATGATTGGGTCAGCTGGCTGGTCAGCTTGGGCCGCTGGGACGCCTGGCGCAGAGTGGCGCTCGGGGAGATCGAAGCTCGCAAAAGGCCCATCGATCTTCCCATGTTGGAGATCGGTTTTGGCACGGGTGATCTGCTGCTTACGGCGCAGCGGCTGGGGTTGGCCATGATTGGCCTCGAGTTTTCGTCGCAGATGCACGCCGTTGCGAGCGCCAAGGCGTTGAAGGAGAAGCTCGAGGCGCCGCGTGTGCAGGCGACGGCAGAGGCCATGCCCTTCGCCGATGGATGTTTCGGCGCGCTGCTCGCCACTTTTCCTGCGCCCTTTCTGCTGAAGGCGACGACGTTGGGCGAGTGTGCTCGCGTCCTAAACGCAGAGGGACTGTTTGTCGTGGTCGGCCTTTGGGTGACGCCGCTTCTTGCCGGGCGGCGGATCAACCTGCCGCTGCTTTATGCGACGCCGTCTCCGTCGCTGCTGGCTTCTTGGACGGAGGCCTTTGCGTCGGCGGGCTTTGTCGTTGATATTCAGGGGAAAGCAGCGGCAAACGCCGAAGTTGGCGTTCTTGTGGCAAGAAAGAAGGCGAACAATTCAGGAAAAATTTGACCTGCTCTGTTGCGTTTGCTATACTGAAAGTGTCGATGACCTCTTGGGCCAGTAGCTCAGTTGGGAGAGCGCTACAATCGCACTGTAGAGGTCAGGGGTTCAAGTCCCCTCTGGTCCACACAGCCGATAATGTGCTTCCGATTTTTTGAAATTGGAGGCAAAAGGCTTATAATAAAAGAGTAGTGCAAGGGCCTATAGCTCAGTTGGGAGAGCGCTACAATGGCATTGTAGAGGTCAAGGGTTCAAGTCCCTTTAGGTCCACACGACGACCCTTCCCGGGCGGAAGGGTCATTTTATTTGCGAAGACTTATTTGCAAAGACGGAAGCCAAAAAGCGAAAGCCTCGGATCTTGCTCCATTGCGTCATCGTCATTCAGAAAGGATGCGCCCTTGACCGTCACCCGAGCACTCGATCAACTTCGTCCTGTGAAGATGGAGCTGGACTATGTGATCTATCCTGAAGGATCGGTGTTGATCAGCATGGGCAACACGCGCGTGCTCTGCAACGCCACCGTCGAGGAGACGGTGCCGCGTTGGATGGCGAACAATCGTCAGAAGCAGGGGTGGGTGACGGCGGAGTACGCCATGCTGCCGCGCGCGACCGAACAGCGCAACCAACGCGAGATTCAGTATCCCAAAGGACGCACCCAAGAGATTCAACGGATGATTGCGCGCAGCCTGCGCGCTGCGGTTGACCTTAACAAGCTGGGAGAGCGGCAGATCGTGGTGGATTGCGACGTGATCCAGGCGGACGGAGGCACGCGCACCGCTGCGATCACGGGCGGCTATGTGGCGCTGGCGCTGGCGATCAAACGGCTGGAAAAGCGGAAAGTGATTGCGCCGGGCGCGCTGGTGCAGGCGGTGGCGGCCGTAAGCGTCGGCATCATCAACGGCAAAGCCGTTCTCGATCTCAACTATTCGATGGACCAGAAGGCGGACGTTGACATGAATGTGGTCATGACCTCCGACGGTCGCTTCGTCGAGATTCAGGGCACGGCGGAAGGCGAGCCCTTCAGCCGCGGTGCGCTCAACGCCATGCTTCTGCTCGCCGAACACGGCATTCGGCAGTTGTTCGCCATCCAGGCCGAAGCGCTGGCGCAGGCGAAGATTTAAGCGGATCCCAGCCCAAGGGCGGAACACCGGTTGGGGCGCGGCTTGTTCCCGCCGTAACGGGAAAAGCCACCGCTGGCAACCTGTAGCCCGCCGCCCCCTGCGAACTGGCGCCGAATTTCGGCGGCGCATGTGCGCAGGGGGGATGCACTTATGGCTTCTTCAATGACTCTCCAGCACATGTTTCGGCTGAGCCGACAACGTCTCCGGCCCATAACGCCGCGCGATGAGCACGAAGGCCAGAATGACCGCCGCCGTCACGACTGTCGAGACCGCCGCCTCACCGCCGGCCACGACCGCATTGTACGAGCCATGCCACAAGGCGGTCGCCAGCACGCTGCCGCCGGTGCTGTTGTAAAGCCAGGTCAGCACCATTGCGCCGGCCACGATGCCGATCCCGAAGGCCAGCACAGAAAAGGGGGAGAGCTCGTAGTTGCAGAAGAAAGCCGGCGCGTGCTAGCCTGCCCACAGGAGTCCCAGGATGAGCGAAGCGTCGCGCGCGTTGTAACGAGCCTGCAAGCGCGGCAAGGCAAAGCCGCGCCAGCCGGTCTCCTCGCCCAGGCCGAAAGTGAGAATCCACACCAGCCAGCCGGCCAGCCAGCCTAATTCAGGCAATTCCGCCACCTGGCCGAAGCCGCTCGCCGCCGTCCAGGTTCCCGAGATCACGCGCATCACCAGAGCCACAACGCCAAAGACAGCCACCGGGCTGAACGCCGCCGCCAGCCATCCCCAGCCGATGCGCCAGCGCGTCAGGCGACCTATCAGCTCGCACACGCCCTTTCGCCCTGTCGTCCAGGCCGTAACGATGAAGGCGGCCAGGAAGGGGCCGTAGGCGCCGACCAGGTGCAGCCAGACAGGGACGCCGCTCAGTACGCCCTGCCCTTGTAAAGCCAGCGGCAAGAAGGCGCACCAGCTCAGCAGATAGGCCAGGAGAAAGTACACGACTGTGGGTCGGGACATGCTCACCTCAAACGAACCAGAGGGTTGGGAACAGCACAACCACAGCCACCAGCAGGATGGCCGTGCGTCTCGGCAGGCCGCTCTTGCGGCCGGTGGTGGTGAGAATCATGAACGTCCGACCCACCAACGGCCCAAAGCCCAATCGATAGAGCAGGATCGGCAAACGAAAGAGCGCGCGCAGCGCAGGGTGTGACGGATAGGGCAGGCGCTCCGGAAGCAGCGGCTGTGTGTTCTTATTCATCGATAGCTCCTTCCGACGAAGCTCTCTCCTACCTGCATTAAGTGCGCCGACGCAGATAGTTGCGCATCGACGGGCTTAAGGTCAACAGCAGGATCGCCAACCCTACGGCAAAGTAAAACGGCTGCAGCCAGACGCTCAAGCCGATCATCAGCACCTGAACAGTGATCCAAGTCATCAGCGCCAGCCCAAAAGCAGCCGAAGCGGCCCACGTCCAGTGCTGTTCTTTGAATGGGTTCAACCGCTGCGCCCAACTCCATTCTGGCAGGATGAGGAGACAGATCAGGACAAAGAATGCGCCCAGCCCCAGCACGATGCTCAAGAGCAGACCAGGGATCAGATAATTGGAGAAAGGTGTGCCCTCTAACCAAGTCACCGGCATTTGCATGCGTTCGCCACTGGGATCGATGACCAGCATGGCGCCGCTGGGCGTGGCCGAAATGCCCTGAAAAAAGAGCAGAAAAAATAGCAACCAAAAGCTTAGAGGACGTTTTGATCGTTTCGTCTGTGCGTTTGTCACTGGGAATGCTCTCTTGCTTCCTAAGCAGAATTGTTTTTGAGTCGCATCGGCTGCATCTTCCCATATGTCAGCGAGCGCCAGAGCCATTCCGCCGGGCCGTAGAGGAAACGGCTCATCCACCACTGGCTGAGCGGAATTTGCAACAGGTAAATCACAACGGTCAGAGCGATCCCCCAGGCTGCGCCGACCTTGCCGAAGAGGCCGAGGCCGTAGCTATAGAAGATCAACGTGCAGACGATCGACTGCAGCAGATAGTTGGACAGCGCCATCCGTCCCAGCGGCGCCAGCATCTGCAGTCGACTGCCCCAACTCGGACGCAGCGCCAACAGACAGATCGCCGAGACGTAGGCCAGCATGAGCAGCGGCGCGCCGACGCCCTGCGCTACGGTGGCGATCAGCAGTTCGGGCGTCACATCGTAGCGTGGAAGCTCCATAATCAGCGTGGCGTAGATGGCGTTTCCGGTCAACCCGATGACGCCGCCCCAGATCAGCAACCGGCGAAAGAGCGGACGATGCGCCTCCAGGTCGTTGAAGATGCGGCGTTTGGCGAAATACGCGCCGAGCAAAAACATGGCCAGAATGTTGAAGCCGAGGACGAAGAAGGAGCTCAGCCCCATGCTCATGTAGTCGTAGACGCGCTGGCCGGTGATTTCCCAAAAGCTGCCGGTTGCGTACACCTGCTCTGCGCGGGCGAGGTCGGCGCGGTAGCCGGCCTCCACAATGGCGAAGCTCTGTTCGATTGCCTGAGCCCCCTCAGGCGTCATGCGTCCCAAGGCAACTAAAACAGCGCCTGCAGCCATCAAGAGCCACGGAATAACAAGCAGAGCCACCACCCAAATCAGCAGCGTGCGCGGCTTCGCCTTGCGAAAGAGCAGCAGCGGAAAGCCCAACAGTGCGTAGATGATCAGAATATCGCCGGGCCAGATGAGAAAGGCGTGCACCACGCCGATCAGCAACAGGACGAGCAGGCGGCGCGCATAGAGAGGAACAAAGCGCCGCCCGCGGCTCTCGATGCGCTCCATTTGCAACACCATGCCCAGGCCGAAGAGCAGCGAAAACAGCGAGTAAAATTTCCCTTCCCCCAGAAAGTGGATCAGCCAGAGCGCGAAGCGGTCGTGCCAGGGAGTGTCCGGCGGCGTTGGAAAGAGGATCGACTGGAACGGATGGCTGAAGATGACCATATTGACCAGCAGAATGCCGAAGAGCGCAAAACCGCGCAGGATGTCGATGATTTGAATGCGTTCGACGGGGCGCACGGGCGCAACAGTAGGTTCGAGGGCTGAAACGGTGGTCATGTCTCCTCGCTTTCTCTGAAAATTTCAAAATATCGTCGCTTGATTACATCTTTGCAGCTATCCTCACCTCCTCTCTACGTCTCCGCAGCGCAACGGTCGCGAGGCAGACCTAAGCTGGGTGAGAACGCCAGACATCCTGCGACCGCCTGCGCGCAGAGGGGCGATGGGTCATCAGCAGCGCCGTCAACGACGTCACGAGCAGAGGCAGATGCATGACTCCCATCCAGATGCGATCTGGGTCGCTCCAGTGGCTCAGGTTGAACAATCCATACAGCAGTCCGTTGAACGCAGTCACCCGAAATGCAAACTCGTCCACGTGGGGATAGGCCAGGATCAAAAGGAACAGAAAGACCGGAGTGACGAAACAATAGGCGAGGCCATAGTCGGGCGAGGTCAGCAAGAGCAGAGGGTCAAAGTTGGGGACGATGCGCTTGCTTTCGATTGTCATAGGCGCCCAGAAGACGAGCAATGCGAAGGGCAAGAGCAGCCAACGCCAGCGCGGTGCGTCTCGGAAGGAAAGATGCAGACGGTTGCGCCAGGCCACCGACAGCCAGATCAGCCCCAACAGAATGGAGGCGACCAACGCCCCGATGTGCACGGCTAAACCGTATTCCTCCGTCACGCCATGGGTCTGCACCGCAGCCACCACCAGATAGTTGAGGCCAAAATATGCAGCTGCGAAGCGCCCTCCCAAGGTAGGGCGCCACGCCGCCAGCGCAATCACCGCCAGCGTGGCGATGTGAAAGACCCATCCCCACGATGCGTAAGGTTGGGTGGAGACCAGCAGAATGCTGGAGATGACCTCCCCGGTGTTGCGGGGATCGTAGGGCTGCTCGGTGAATAGAGGGAGAAAAGCAATGACGACCAGCAAAAAATAAACAAGCGGGTAAAACCACTTGCGCTGCGTCAGTGTTGGCATAGCTCCTCCTCATCGACCGGCCGGAGCGATCAGCGCCTGCGGCAAGGCTTCGACCAGCCTGCGATCATTTTCTCTGCCCTGTGTTGCGACGCGGATGTGAAACGGATCCATGCCGACCTTGTTGGAGCAGTCGCGCACGTACATGGCATGGTCAACCAGCAGGCGACGTTGAAGCTGGCGCGCCGTCATCCCGCTGTCGATGCGAAAACAGACGAAGTTGGCGCCGGTCGGATAGACTGTGATCCCTTCGACCTGCGACAGCGCAGCGTGGAGCCAGCGCACATCTTCGATCACGCGCAGCCGTGAGGCGTGATAGTCGGCGTCGGTGGCGGGCAGCAAACTCAGGAAGAACTCCGCCAGCGTATTCAGATTCCACGTCGGCAGCGACCTGCGCAAAACGTCGAGGATGCGCGAATTGGCGCTGTAGCAGTAGCCCAGGCGCAAGCCAGGAACGCCGCAGTGTTTGCTCATGCTGCGCACGATCACAAGGTTAGGATAACGCTCCGCCGCATGCAGGAGCGAGGGAATTTCTTCGCCCGCGAAGTCGATGAACGACTCGTCCACGATGACGAGCTCAAGCCAACGCGCCGCCTCCAGAAACGCCTGCATTGCGTCGAGCGCAAAGAGCTGTCCGGTCGGGTTGTGCGGATTGATCACCAGCGCCGCCTGCAAGGATTCTCTGCGCAGCCACTCCAAATAGGCGGTCAGGTCAAGTTGATAGTTGTCTGCGGCTTGAAGCGGATAGAGGCGACGACGCGTTGGCTCAATTTTGTCCAGGTATTCGCCAAACGTCGGAATCGGCACGCCGATGGAAGGGACCAGCCGGTGGCACAGCTCGGTGATCAGCTCGGTGGCGCCGTTGCCGATGATCAGGCGTTCGGCGTCTACATGCAGGACGGCGGCCAGATGACGGGCGCCGACCAATGGGTTGCTGGAGGGGTAGTGTTTGATCAAGCGCGGCAACGCCTGCGCCAGCGCCTCGATCATCGCCGGCGTCGGGTAGTAGGGATTGGCGATGAAGCAAAAGTCGATCACGCGCTGAGCGTTCTCGTAGCCCACCAGGTCGATCAGCGAAGGAGAATGCGTCGTCTGCTCGAAAAGCGATTCGTCAATTTGCAGCATGTTGAAACTTTTTCCCGTCGGACGATTGCACCTGATCCATCTCGCCCCCAACTCTAGCAAATTCGCTGATGTCATGATAACATTTTCCTATACTTTTTTTAACGATTGTTGAACGTTTGGGCGTTTGAATGAAAGCAACAGTTCGCTGACTTCGAGAACGGATCAAAATCATGAACGCAGAGACGACCGAAATCGAAGCGAAATTTCAAATCGCCGACGCCAATACATTTCATGCGTTGGTGAAACGCAACGGCGCCCTGCCTGGTTACCGTTTCGGCGAAATCACCTGTAAACAGGTGACCGACATTTATTTGGATACGCCCGATTACCGGCTGTTGCGCCTAGGCTATCAGTTGCGGGCGCGACGGGTCGATGACCGGTGGTTGGCGACGCTCAAGTCGCGCGAGGTCGGCGATGATGAGGGCATCCATCGCCGTCTGGAGATCGAAGAGCCGCTGGAGCGTGAGTCGCTGCCGCGCACAATCGACGAACTGCCTTCTTCGATCGTTGAGGCGCTGGCCGAAGTGGTGGATGAAGAGCGTCCGTTGACTGTGCTCTGCGTGCTCGAACAGACGCGCCAGATGCGGCCGGTGACGCCGGCGGCGGCCGGGAGGCGGCAGAAAGAAGACGCCGTGCTTGCGCTGCTCAGCCTGGACGAAGTGAGCATCCGTCAGGACGTCGAAGGCCCTGTGCTGGCGCGCACCTATGAAATGGAGGTTGAGCTGGCGCCTGGCGTCGAGGAGGCGGAGCTGCAAGTCTTCGCCGATCGACTGAGCGGCGCCTATCAGTTGACGCCGAGTCGAGAGAGCAAGCTGGAGCGCGCCCTGGTCATCCTCAGCCGCCATCCCGTCGATTCCCCGGAAAGCTGGCAGGGGCTGCGATCCGACATGCACATGGGGGAGGCGTGTCGGATCATCTGGCAGGAGCAGTTCATGAAATTGCTGCTCAATGAGGCGGGCGTCCGCGCCGGCGTGGACCCTGAATTCGTCCACGATGCGCGCGTGGCGATTCGCCGCGCGCGAGCGGCCGCGCACATGTACGAAAGCTACTTTAAGCCGAAGGCGATCCGCTCCCACCTCAAGAATTTGCGCCATACGGCGCGGCTCCTGGGCGCTGTGCGGGATTTGGATGTCGCCATTGAGAAGCTCGAAAAATATCGACAAAAGGCGAAAAAGAAAAATCAGGCGGACCTCCTGGCTACGCTCGAACAGTGGCGTGGTCAGCGCGCCGACGCCCGTCGCGCGCTGCTCGAATGGCTGGACAGCCCCAAATACAGTGAATTTATTGTGGAATTCTTGCATTTTTGTCGCACGCCGGGGCTTGGGCTGGCCGACATGCAGCCGCAGCCTGGGCAGGAGGTGACGCCGTTTCAGGTGCGTCACGTGGCGCCGATGATGCTGGTCGCCAACTTCGAGCGCGTGCGCGCCTATGAGGTTTGGTTTGAGCAGCCTGAACCGGTTCCGGTTGAAACATTGCACCGCCTGCGCATCGAATGCAAATATTTGCGCTACAACCTGGAATTTATGTCCGGCCTGCTCGGCTCGGAGAGCGCCGCCATCATTGCGCTGCTGCGTAAATTGCAGGATGACCTGGGCGACCTCAACGACGCGGCTGTCAGTATGCAGCTTCTGAACAACAATTCTCAAAACGGCGACGCCCCCACCGTCACCCGCTATCAACGCGCCCAGCAAAAGCAGATCGAAAAACTGCGCAAACATTTGAGCGAAGATTTCGCCAATTTCGTCGCTGCAGAGAACCGCAGGCGCCTTTTCTCGGCCATCGCGCGGCTTTAATCGCCATTCCAAACTTCTCCACATCATTTGTTAACAAAACGATCACCCTGCGTTAATGCGCAGGGTGCCGTTTTTTACATGGATCGGTTTCACTGTTGTGCGAAAAGATTTGTTTCCCATTTTGAAACAAAAAAAGGAGCGCAATCGATGAAACGGCTCATTCTCTCGACGCTGGCGGCCCTGTTGACGCTCGCCGGCTGTACGACCGTGCAGCCCGTCGGCGCGCCGATGGACGCTGCAGGGCAATCCGCCGTCGATGCGGCCACTTCCGGCGAGATCACCGTCTACACAGCGCTGGAAGACGACCAGATCAGCGTTTACCTTCCTGCCTTCAACGAACGCTATCCCAATATCAAGGTGAACATCGTCCGCGATTCAACGGGCATCATCACGGCCCGTCTGCTCGCCGAAAAGGACAATCCGCAGGCCGATGTGGTGTGGGGGCTGGCCGCCACCAGCCTGCTCGTCGCCGATCAACAGGGCATGTTGGAGCCGTATGCGCCGGCCGGCCTGGAGCGCATCCGCCCGGAATTCCGCGACCCGGCCGATCCGCCGCACTGGGTGGGCATCGACACTTGGTTCTCGGCTTTCTGCGTCAACACGGTTGAGCTGGAGGCCAGAGGGCTGCCCATTCCGACCTCCTGGGCTGACCTGATCAAGCCGGAATACAAGGGACTGATCGCCATGCCCAACCCGGCCTCGTCGGGCACCGGCTTCCTCTCCGTCTCCGCCATCTTGCAGATGATGGGCGAAGAAGAAGGTTGGGCGTACCTCGACAAGCTGCACGAGAACATGGCCGTCTACACGCACTCCGGCTCCAAACCGTGCCGGATGGCGGGCGCCGGCGAGGTGGCGATCGGGATTTCATTCGACTACCGCGCCATCAAGCAGAAAGCGTCGGGCGAGCCGATTGAGCCGGTCTTCCCGGCGGAAGGCTCTGGCTGGGAGATCGAGGCGAACGCGCTGATCAAGAAGGACAACATCTTGCCCGCCGCCAAAACCTTCCTTGACTGGGCCATCAGCGACGAGGCGATGCGGCTCTACGCCAACAGTTTCCCCATCACCGCCGCAGTCACCGACGTGCCGATTCCGGAGGGCTATCCTGAGGACCCGATCGCACAGCTGGTCAAGAATGACTTTGTGACCATGGCGATGGAGCGCGAGCGCATCCTGGCGCAATGGGCGGAGCGCTACGACGGCAAGTCCGAGCCGCGCTGAACCGGGCGAAGCTTCGCCGCACATCCCCGTCGTCACTCTGAGGAGCTGGGGAGCAGCTGTGAAAATAGCGACTTTCCAGGAAGCAGGATGAAATTTCACAAATGGTTCTGGCAACCGGGAGGCGCAGCGACGCGTTGCGCCTCCTTGAGTCTTTCAAGCCCGTGTGATGCATCGGGAATATGCGCCTGATGCTGCATCGGGCGTCATGAGGCTCTTTCATAGGTTGTGCGCCGGAACCCGCAGCTGCGAGCCGCAGCTATCATTGCCAGATGATTTTTGTTAAAAATCATGAGGCTTCCTGGAAGATGAGCCAACTGCATAACGTCTTGGGTTGTGTGCTAACCCTTTCATCCTGACAGGATTCTATGGGCGATCCGTCCCCCTATCTTCAACTCCAACATATTCACAAACGCTTTGGCAAAACGGTGGCGCTCGAGGATGTCTCGCTCGACGTGCGGGCGGGCGAATTTCTCTTTTTGCTGGGGCCGAGCGGCTGCGGCAAGACCACGCTGCTGCGCATCATCGCCGGGCTGGAGGAGCCGACCTCCGGCCGCATCGTGCAGGCCGGCCGCGATGTCACGCGGCTGCCCGCCTCGCGCCGCGATTTTGGCATCGTCTTTCAGTCCTATGCGCTCTTTCCCAACCTGACTGTGGCGGACAACATCGCCTACGGGCTGAAAAACCAGAAGCTGCCCAAAGCGCAGATTGCGGCGCGCGTTGAGGAATTGCTCCGCCTTGTCGGGCTGCAAGGACTTGACCGTCGTTATCCTGCGCAGCTTTCCGGCGGGCAACAACAGCGCGTGGCGCTGGCGCGGGCGTTGGCGCTGTCGCCCGGGCTACTGCTGCTCGACGAGCCGCTTTCGGCGCTCGATGCGCGCGTGCGCGCCAATTTGCGCGGGGAGATCACGGCGCTGCAGCGGCGGCTCGGCGTCACGGCGATCATGGTCTCCCACGATCAGGAGGAGGCGCTGACGATGGCCGACCGCATCGTCGTCATGGACCACGGGCGCATCGTCCAGGTCGGCGCGCCGTTGGAGATCTATCAACATCCCGCCACGCCTTTCGTCGCCGATTTTGTGGGGCAAATGAACTTTCTGCCCGGCCTGGTCAGCAGCGAGGGCGTCGGCGTCTTCCGCACCGGCCCGTTTGCGCTGCGCGTGCAGGGATGGCAGAACCATCTGCCGCCGGGCAGCGAAGTGATGCTGGCCGTGCGACCCGAAGAGCTGCGCATCGAGCGCGAGCACGTCGGCCTGAGCAACGTGCTGGTGACGGAGGTGCGCTCGGTGGAGTTCATGGGGCCGCACTATCGCCTGCTGTTGCACTATCGACACCACGTCGACGAACAACGACCCGTCAGCCTGGTCGTCCATCTGCCCAGACACGCCACCGTGCAGCATGATCTGCGCGTCGGCGCAACCCTGCCCGTCCACGCCCCCGCCGATGCGCTGCGCGTCTTCCGCCTGCCGTCAGGAGGCTCCTCATGACGATGCGAACCGCAGAAGAGCGGGCGTTGCTTCTGCCCCACGGTCGGGTGCGTCCGGTGGTCACGGCGGAGGAGTGGCTGCGTCGTCTCCTGTTGCTCCTTGTCGTTGGCTTCCTGTTGGTCGGCGTTTTGCTGCCGCTCGTTCCGCTGGTGGCGCGCAGCCTTTCCGATCCAGAGGGGCGTTTCGTGGGGCTGGCGAACTACGTGCGCTACTTCAGCAGCCCCGGCCTCGCCTCTTCGTTCGTCAACAGCCTGACGATCGCCACGGCGACGACGCTGCTGGCGGTCGGGCTGGCCTTTGGCTACGCCTGGGCGATCGCGCGCACCTGTATGCCAGGCAAGGGTCTTTTTCGCGCGATTGCGCTGTTGCCGCTCTTTGCGCCGCCGCTGGCGCTCGCCATCGGCCTGGTCTATCTCTTCGGCAACAAGGGGCTGGTGACGACCGGCTTTTTCGGTTTCTTCGAGCGCACGCTAGGGCTGCCGCTGGCCTACAACATCCATCTCTACGGCATGAACGGCATCATCCTCGGTGAGCTGCTTTACTGTTTTCCCCAGGCCTTTCTCATCCTCACGGTGGCTGCGTCGCTGGCGGACGCCCGCCTCTACGAGGCGAGCCTGGCGCTGAAGGCCTCGCCGCTGCGCACCTTCTGGGTGGTGACGATGCCGGGCATGCGCTACGGGTTGATCAGCGCCATCTTCGTCTGTTTCACGCTCGCCTTCACCGACTTCGGCGTGCCCAAGGTGGTCGGCGGCAATTTCAACGTGCTGGCGACCGACATCTACAAGCAGGTGATCGGCCAGCAGAACTTCGTGATGGGCGCCACGATCAGCATCCTGCTGCTGGCGCCGACCGTGATCGCCTTCGTCATCGACCGCATCGCCCAGCGGCGACAGATGGCGGTGCTCACCTCGCGTTCTGTGCCGCTGCGCCCGCGCCCTCATCGGCTCATCGATACGATTGCGTTGATTTATTGCTCGTTGATCGCCGCCGCCATTCTTATCGTCATCGGCGCGGTCGTCTACGCCTCCTTCGTCGACGTCTGGCCTTATCGGCTCGGCCTGACTTTGCGCCACTACGATTTTCGCCACGTCGGCGGCGGAGGGTGGGCCGCCTACACCAACAGCCTGTGGATGTCCTTCTATTCGGCGCTCTTCGGCGTGGTCATCATCTTCCTGGGCGCGTATATCATCGAAAAGAGCCGCACCTGGCCCCTTTTGCGCCACTTCGCCTACTTTCTCTCCATGATCTCGGTGGCGCTGCCCGGGCTGGTGATCGGCATCGCCTATATCTTCTTTTTCAACCCAAAGAGCTGGACGATTGCGGGCCTCGCCCTTCCCAATCCGTTCGCCTTTCTCTACGGGACGATGGCGATCCTGGTGCTGGCGAACATCGTCCATTTCTACACCGTCAGCTTTATGACCGCCACCACGGCCCTGAAACAGATCGATCCGGAGTTCGAGTCCGTCTCGGCTTCGATGCGCGTGCCGTTCTATCGCACGTTCGCCCGCATCACGCTGCCGCTTTCCCTGCCCGCCGTGGCGGAGATCGCCATGTATCTCTTCGTCAACTCGATGGTCACGGTCTCCGCCGTGATCTTTCTCTACTCGCCGCAGCTTCGGCTGGCCTCCGTGGCGATCGTCAACATGGACGAAGCGGGCGACACCGCCGCTGCGGCGGCGATGTCCGTGCTGATCATCGCCGCCTGCCTGATCGCACGGCTGGTGTATACTGTCGTTGTTCATCAACTCAATCGGCGCACACAGGCCTGGCGCCTGCCCTGAACAGGAATGCTCTATGACAATTTCATCCTGGAAAGACAAAGCGCTTTTCACCCCTGGCCCGCTCACCACCGGTCGCGCGGTGAAGCAGGCGATGCTGCGCGACCTCGGCTCGCGCGACCGGGAATTCATTGCGCTGGTCGCCGACGTGCGCAGACGGCTGGTGGCGCTGGCCGACGCAGACCCCGCCGTTTACACCGCCGTCCCGATGCAGGGCAGCGGCACCTTCGCTATCGAATCTGTGATCGGCTCGGCGATCCCGCCGGATGGACGACTTCTGGTTCTCGTCAACGGCGCCTATGGGGAGCGCATGGTGCAGATCGCCCGGCGTCTCTCCATCGAAGTGGTTGCGCTGCGCAGCGCCGAGAACGCGCCGGTCGACGTCGACGCCCTCGATGCCGCGCTGGCGCAAGACGACGCCATTACGCACGTGGCCGTCGTGCACTGCGAGACAACCACCGGCGTCATGAACCCGATCGACGCCGTCGGCGCCGTGACTGCGCGCTTCGGGCGCTCGCTGATCGTCGACGCCATGAGCAGCTTTGGCGCTTATCCCATCGATCTTGCCGGCTGGGGAATCGACTATCTCATCTCCTCCGCCAACAAGTGCATCGAGGGCGTTCCGGGCTTTGCTTTCGTGTTGGCGCGCATTGCGACGCTGCGGGCCGCCGAAGGCTATGCGCGCAGCGTCAGCCTCGACTTGCTGGCGCAGTATGAAGGGCTGGAGCGAGATGGCCAGTTTCGCTTTACGCCGCCTGTGCACGCCTTGCTCGCCTTTCATCAGGCGCTGCTCGAGCTGGAGGCGGAAGGCGGGGTCGCCGGTCGCGCCGCGCGCTATCGCCGCAACTACGAGCAAACGCTGCAGGGCATGACTGCGTTGGGTTTTCACCCTTATGTGCCGGAGCCCCATCGCAGCTATGTGATCACCTCCTTTTATTATCCTGACCATCCGAATTTCGACTTTCAACGCTTTTATCAACTGCTGAGCGAGCGCGGCTGTGTGATCTATCCGGGCAAATTGAGCCACGCCGACTGTTTCCGCATCGGCCACATCGGCCGGCTGGATGTGGCGGACGTGGAAAACCTGCTTTGCGCCGTGCGCGCAGCTCTGAAAGAAATGGAGATTCAGCTTTCATGACCTTTCGTTATCATCGTTCCTACATTGGAGGGGTGCAGGCCGTCATCCTCGACTGGGCGGGGACGACGGTTGATTTTGGCTCGTTTGCGCCGACGGCGGTCTTTGTGCGCCTTTTCGAGCGGCATGGCGTGGCGATCACGCCGGCGCATGCGCGCAGCGGCATGGGGCTGATGAAAAAGGATCATCTGCGCGCCATCTTACAACTTCCCGAGGTGCGCGCAGCCTGGGAGGCGGTCCACGGCGCGCCGGCCGGCGACGCCGACGTCGATCGCCTCTACGCTGATTTCGAGCCGCTCCAGATCGACGTCGTCGCCGACTACGCCCGACCGATTCCCGGTCTGCTCGAAACGGTGGCCTTCATCCGCTCTCGCGGGTGGAAGATCGGGACGACGACCGGCTACACGCGACCGATGATGGAGGCGTTAACGCAGGCGGCGCGCGCCTACGGCTATGAACCGGACGCCATCGTCACGCCCAGCGACGCGCCCGCCGGTCGCCCCTATCCATGGATGTGTTACAAACTGGCGATCGATCTGCAGGTCTACCCGATGGCGGCCATGGTCAAGGTTGGCGACACCCTTCCCGACGTCGAGGAAGGGCTGAACGCCGGCATGTGGACGGTGGGCGTCGCCCTCACCGGCAATATGGTGGGGCTGAGCGAGGCGGAGTTTGCGCAGCTGAGCGCCGAGGAGGTCGCAGCCTTGCGCCGCGAGGCTGGAGCGCGATTCTTGACAGCGGGCGCACACTATGTGATCGACAGCATCGCCGATTTGCCGCCGGTGTTGGAGCGGATCGACGCCAGGGTGCGCAATGGCGAGGAGCCGTAGGGAATTATCTGGGCTGCAAATCGATTCAACGCAAGGGCGCGAAGAAAAGAGGTAAAGCCTGGCGGCGCAAGCGAATGTTTACGTCATATACGGCAGAAGCGCCACCAGAACCTGCGCCAGCAAAATTTTGGTGATGGTCGCCATCGGGAAGGCCAGCGCATAACCGTGGTTGGGCAAATCGTTGCGCGCCTGCGCCAGGGCGGCTGCCTGCACCGCCGGCTGCGTGTGCACCGCCGACACGACGCCCGTCAGCACGCCGAAGGGCAACTTGAGCCAGCGATAGCCGATCCAGAGCGCAAGCAGCGGGGTTACAATTGAAACCACGGCGCCGGCCAGCAGAATCGTGAACCCGCCGGTCTGCGTCATGGTGGAGAGGAAGGTGTAGCCGGAGCGGATGCCGATGCCCGCCAGCAGCACGGTTAACCCCAGTTGACGGATCGTCAGGTTGGCGCTGTAAGGCATGCTCCACACGATTGGGCCGGTGCGGCGCAGCGCACTCAAAATCAACGCCACGAGCAGCGGACCGCCTGCCTCGCCCAGTTTGAACTGAAGGCCGCCCGGCAGTGAAATCGGGATCATACCGACCAGCAGCCCCAGCGCCAGCCCGAGGCCCAATGTCCCCAGGTTGATCTCGCTCAACTTTTTGTACGAATCGCCGAAATATTGGCTGATGGCGCGCATCTGATCGCGTGGGGCGACGAAGCGCACGCGGTCGCCCAGCTCCAGCACGAGATCGCCATGCGCCAGCAACTCGATGTCCCCGCGACGGACGCGCGTGACGATGGCGCCGAAGCGATGGGGCAGGTCGAGATCGGCCAGTTTACGGCCGACCAGGTCTGGGTTGGAGACGAAGACGCGACGGAAATCATAGGCGCTGCGGTCGACGTCGAGCTGCTCCGACGCCAGCTCCCCCAGTTCATGGACCACGCGGTCGACGTCTTCGGGTGCGCCGATCACGCTGATCAGATCGCCCTCGTGCAAGATGAGGTCATCGATGGCCAGCTCGACTTTGTCGCCGTGCTTGACGCGGCCAAACACGACGCGCCATCCCCGCTGGCGGCTCAATGCGCGCAAGGAGGCGCCGATGACGGCAGGGTTGGCGACCTGGGCGGTGCGGTTGTAAATCTCTTGTTCAATCGGAAACATATCGCGCACCTGCTCGGCGTCTTTTTTATAATCGATGCGCCAGACGCGTTGCATGAGCAGGATCGCCAGAATTGGGCCGATGACGCCGAGCGGATAGGCGACCGAATAGCCGACGACCGGCTCCGTGGCGACCGCAGGACCGGCGTCCCGAAGGGAACTGTGGGTGACAAAGTTGAGCACCTGCGCCAGCGCCGGCGTGTTGGTCAGCGCACCGGTGTAGATGCCGGCGGCGATGGTCGACTTGAGGCCGAGCGCGACCGCTTCCACCGCCACGATCGCTGCAGCAATCAACAAAACGGCGGCCACCATCATGTTGTCGCGCAGACCGCTGCGGGAGAACGAAGCGAAAAAGCCCGGCCCGCTCGCCAGGCCGATCGAATAGACGAAGAGCACTAGTCCCAACGAGACCAGCTCTGGGGGTAGGGAGATGCGCGCATCGAGGGCGCCAAAGGCCAAGCCGACGAAGAGCACCGCCGCAACGCCCAGGCCCGTATTCCCAACTCGAATTTCGCCGAGATAATATCCGATCGTGGAGACCAGAAAGAGAAGGAGCAGGGGATGCTCAACCAACCACTCAATGAAGACGTTCATAACGGCTTGACGCCATTTCTGTGAGTTCCCGAAGACGCCCTGTCATTCATTGCGCATGATCGGGATAGCGAGACGGATGACGACGCCCGGTGCATCCTCGCGGTTGCTGATGCGGCATTCTCCTCCGTGCTCCCAGAGAATCGACGCCACCAGCGGCAGTCCAAGTCCTATGCCCTGCACCTCGCCGGTGAAATAGCGTTCGCCCTGATAATAAGGGAGCCACACTCGATTGAGTTGATCGGGAGAAAGGTGAATGCCGTCGTCCTGCACTTTCAAATCGACCCTTTCGTTGCGCAAGGCGGCGGAAAGCGTCACGGTGGGTCGGTGCTGGGGATGGAACTTCTTGGCGTTTTCCAGCAGCTCGAAGAGAATCGACTCCATTTCGCGCGGGTCGAGCACGAGGCTGACGTCCTGCGGCGCCTCGATCTGAACCGTGACTTGCTCGAGCTCCAGGTGTTCCGCCACTTCCCTCGCCATTGCAGGCAAGTCGCCAAGGGAAAAGCGTTCGCCGATGCTCGCCGGCGTGGAAAGCGCCGTGGCGTACTGAATGACGTCGTTGACGGCGGCCGCCAGCCGTTGGGCGCCGTTGGCGGCCATTTCCACCAAATCGAGAATTTCGCCGCTGGAGATGTTGGCGTTGGCGTTCATGGTGAGCAGCTCCATGCTGCCCAGCATCATGTGCATGGGCGTGTTGAGCTTGTGCATCACCATGGTGTGGAAGGACCACATATCGCGCAGCCCCGTCTTCAACGCCGTGACGTCGCGCACGCGAACCAGACGACCGCTCTCCTGAACGTGAAACTGACCGAAGACGGTCACCTCCAGCCAGTTGACCGGCGAGGTGGACGTCTCCGGCGCAATCAGAAACAGATTGACATCGCTCTGGGCCGTCCCCGCTTGCGTCTCCTCCCATAAATTCGGCCAGCGCCTCCACAGCTCTTGCGGTTCGCGGTTGAATCGTTTGTCCACCAGCGCCAGAAACGAAGGCTGTGTGGCAAGCGTCTCTTCATCCAGATTCAGAAGCGTTTGCGCCCGAGGATTGGCGTAGCGAATCACATCGCCGTCCAGGATCAGATAACCTTCGTCTGCGTGCTCGATCATCCATTCAAACCGTTCGCGCTCCTCCATGAGACGTCGATAGCGGTTGAGGCGCGTAACGGTGCGCACGCGTGCGCGCAGCTCGCCGGAATCAAAGGGCTTGGACACGAAGTCATCGGCGCCGCTTTCAATGCCTTGCAAGCGCGAGGCGCGATCATCCAACGCCGTGACCATGATGACAGGGATATCTTTTAACTCTGGGTCCGCGCGCAGACGCCGACAGACTTCAAAGCCATCGATGCCCGGCATCATCACGTCGAGCAGGATCAGGTCTGGACGCAGCTGCGCCGCCATGGCCAGCGCCTGCAATCCATCGGTGGCGAAGTGAAGTTCATAGGCGTCGGAAAAGAGCAGCGCCTGAAGCGTTTCCCGGCCTGCCGGCGAATCATCGACCACCAGGATGAGACTTTTATTCGGAGCTCGACTGGATTGGCTGGTGTTTGCGTCTGTCATGGCTCGTTTCCTGCAATGTTGAGTTCGTTGTACGATTCTGCGCGCAATGTGCACCAAGCATGCATAGCGTTGAAACCCTGTGACCAAACATCGTGTATCATACTATAAATCCAATGGCTTGTCCCATCATGAAATTGCCGTAAATTTCAACCGTCAAGTTCGCAGGCTCCATCGTGCAATATGAGCGCAGACAAGAAACCGAGCCATCTATGACTCCTTTTAAGAAGCGTCTGATCACCTCTATTTTTTTGTTGGTTCTTACAGCGTTGTTCTCCGCCTGTGCGTCTCCCACGCAGCTTTCGGATGAAGCAGCCCCTCCTGCGCCTGTCCCCCAGCCTGCGGTGGAGGAGTCTCTTCCTTCGCCCGCCTTTGCCTCGCCGAGTCCGACGCTCGCTTCGTCCTCCGGGGCGCCCACAACGCCGCTCCCTCCTCCGTCGCCGCTCATTTATGACTATCGGGTGAAAAACGTCTTTCCTCACGATCCGGAGGCGTTCACACAGGGGTTGGTCTATTGGAACGGCGTTTTTTATGAAGGGACCGGACTTTACGGCCGCTCTTCGCTGCGTAAGGTCGAGGTGGAAAGCGGATCGGTGCTTCAGCGACATGACCTGGACGCCGAGTTTTTTGGCGAAGGCGTCGCCGTGGTCGGCGATCGCATCTTCCAGTTGACCTGGCAGAATGGCGTTGGCTTCATCTACGATCGCGAATCCTTCAAGGAGCTGCGACGCTTTTCATATGCGACCGAGGGCTGGGGATTGACCTATGACGGCGAATATCTCATCATGAGCGATGGCACGCCGACGATCTATTATCTCGATCCGGAAACGTTGCAGGAGGTGCGTCGCCTTCCCGTCACCCTGGAGGGTCAGCCGCTGCCTCGCCTCAATGAGCTGGAGTACGTCGAGGGCAGAATTCTGGCCAACGTTTGGCAGACGGATTTCATCGTGCAGATTGATCCTGAAAGCGGCGTCGTGGATGGCGTCTACGATTTCACCGGCCTGCTGCAACAAGCGCCGCCATTTCAAGGCGGCTATGACGTGCTCAACGGCATCGCCTACGACGCCGAAAACCGTCGCCTGTTTGTGACCGGCAAACTCTGGCCCTACCTGTTCGAGGTGGAGCTGTTCCCCAGACCGTAAAATAGGCGGTCCCATGCACCGTTGAGGGCGTCTGGCTGGAAGCCGAACCTACAGTTGCACATGTAGGTCGCCGCCTCCGGCGCGCCATTCCGATCCGGCCGGACGCTCGGGCTGGAAGCCGAACCTGTGCAGGTTGTCAGGTTATTCCGCAGAGCTGACAGCCATCCTCCCAAGCGGCAAAAGATATGAGAAAGTCCGGCTTCAAAACTTGGGTCTCCATTCAGATTAAGGGATAATGAAAGTTGGTGTGTGTTGCAAACGGCATGCAAGATGCACCATATCTTTGAGACTCTCATCTAGCAATTGACAAGGAATGCGCCTGTTCAGATGAAAGTGCTTCTTATCGGCGGCGGCGGCCGCGAACACGCCATCGCCCATCAGCTGACCCGATCTCCCCTGCTCGAGCGCCTCTACGTGGCGCCGGGCAACGGCGGCACAGCCCGATTGGCCAAATGCGAGAACATTCCTATCGACGCCGGCCAAATCGATGCATTGGTGCGCTTTGCGCAGGAGCATCACGTCGATCTAGCCGTCGTCGGGCCGGAGGCCCCGCTCGTCGCCGGCGTGGTGGACGCCTTTCATGCCGCCGGCCTGCGCATCTTTGGTCCTACCCAAGCGGCGGCGCGGTTGGAAGGCTCCAAAGCTTTCGCCAAGCAATTCATGCAGCGCTGGAAGATTCCGACCGCCCGCGCCGCAATTTTCGACGATTTCGATGAAGCGATGCGCTATTTGCGCACGCTCGATCGTCCGCCCGTGGTGAAGGCGGACGGATTGGCCGCCGGCAAGGGGGTGATCGTCCCTTCCACGCCGGAGGCCGCTGCCGCCGCCGCGCGCAGCATGTTGCTCGAGCGTAAGTTCGGCGACGCCGGCGCCACGATTCTGCTCGAAGAGCGACTCCACGGCGCGGAGGTTTCGGTGCTCGCCTTCTGCGATGGTCAGCGCTACGCGCTGCTGCCTACGGCGCAGGATCACAAGCGTCTGCTCGACCACGATCGCGGCCCCAACACGGGCGGCATGGGCGCGTTTTCGCCCTCGCCGCGAGTCACGCCAGAGCTGCTTCAGGAGATTGAGCGCACCGTCATCCAACCCACCCTGGCGGGCATGGCCGCCGAAGGCCATCCCTATGTAGGTGTGCTCTACGCCGGCCTGATGCTCACAGCCAGGGGGCCGCGCGTGCTGGAATTCAACTGCCGCCTCGGCGATCCGGAGACGCAGGCGGTGCTGCCGCTGCTCGAAAGCGACCTGATCGACGCGCTGCAGGCATGCATCGACGGGCGACTCGATCGAATGCAGCTGCGCTGGCGTCCGGAAGCCTGCGTGACCGTCGTCATGGCTTCCGAAGGCTATCCAGACAATTATCGCACCGGTCTGGAAATCTCTGGGGTGGAGGAAGCGGAGGCGCTCGGCTGCACCGTCTACCTGGCAGGCGCCAGGCTTCAGAATGGCCGATTGTTTACGTCCGGCGGGCGCGTGCTGGCGGTCACGGCGACGGGGCCAACTGTGCCCCAGGCGGCGCAGCGCGCCTACGCAGGCGTCGAACGCATCTATTTCGTCGGCGCACACTATCGTCGCGACATCGGCGTCGCCCATGCGCCTGCGCGGGCAGATCGAACGACACCCGGGAAAAGCCCATCGAAGCGATCCGGCGCAGGTCGGAAATGAGTCAACCTATCGCTATTCATCATTGAATGCATAAAAGAAAATCACCACGAAGACGCCAAGACACAAAGATCGATTGTGTATATCCCCATGAGTGAGCGTTACAAAGAAGCAGGCGTGGATATTGACGCCGGAGCGGCGGCGGTGGCCGCCATGAAAGAAGCGATCCGCAGCACCTTCACGGCAAACGTCCTGGCCGACGTCGGCAGCTTCGGCGGCGTCTTTGCGCTGGATCATCTCCCTCCGCAGCCGGCGTTGGTCGCCTCTATCGACGGCGTCGGCACCAAAGTTAAACTGGCTGCGGAGTTTGGACGTTGGCGCGCCATCGGCCACGACCTGGTGAACCATTGCGTCAACGACATTTTGGTGCAGAACGCGCGGCCGCTCTTTTTCCTGGATTACCTGGCGACGAGTCGACTCGACCCCGCCGCCGCCGCCGAGGTGGTGACGGGCGTCGCCGAAGCGTGTCGGGCCGTAGGCTGTGCCCTGATCGGCGGCGAAACGGCCGAAATGCCGGGCGTCTATGCAGAAGGCGCCCTGGATGTGGCCGGCGCCATCGTTGGTCTCGTCAGCCGCCAAAACTTGCTCCCCAAACCGGAGACGATGGAGGCGGGCGATGCGCTGATCGGGCTGGCGAGCAGCGGCCCCCACACCAACGGCTATTCACTCATCCGCAAGCTCATCGCCGGACGCGATCTCTCCGACCTCTTGCCCGACGGCCGTACGCTGGTCGACGCCCTGCTGGCGCCTCATCGCTGCTATTTGCCGCACGTCGACGCCATCCAGCGCGCGGGTTTTGAAATCAAGGGCATGGCGCACATCACCGGCGGCGGCCTGTTGGACAATCTCCCGCGCATTCTGCCCGAGCGCCTCGCCGCACGCATTGTTGTGCGCAGTTGGGAGCGACCGCCCATCTTCGAGCTGCTGCTGCGCTGGGGCGAGCTTGACCTCGTCGAGGCGCATCGCGTCTTCAACATGGGCGTCGGCATGGTGCTGGTCACGCCCGCCGGCGTCGCCGAGCCGATCCTGGACCTGCTGCCCGACGCCGTCGTCATCGGCCGGCTGGTCGAACGTCAGGATGAAGTGGCCGTGAAATTAATCTTCTAAACAGCGAGGAGCCACATGACCGCCAGACTCGCCGTGCTGATCTCCGGCAATGGGAGCAATTTGCAGGCGATCATCGACGCCATTCGCATGGGGACGTTGGACGCCGAGATCGTCGTGGTCGTTTCCAACCGCAAAAACGCCTTTGGCCTGGTGCGCGCCGAAAAGGCCGGCATCCCCAGCCGCTACTTCCCACTCAAGCCTTACACCGACGCCGGGCGCCCGCGCACAGAATACGACGCCGATCTGGCTCAGCTCGTGGCGGAGTACAAGCCGGACTGGGTTGTGCTGGCGGGATGGATGCACATCCTGAGCAAGGCGTTTCTCGACCGCTTTCCCTATCGCGTCGTCAACTTGCATCCGGCCCTGCCCGGTCAGTTCCCAGGAGCGCACGCCATCGCAGACGCTTTCGCCGCCTTTCAACGCGGGGAGATCAAACAGACGGGCTGCATGGTGCACCTGGTGCCGGATGAAGCCGTGGACGCCGGCCCGGTGATCGGCGTGGCCGAAGTGCCCATCTACCGCACCGATACGCTGGAGACGCTCACCAATCGCATGCATCAGGCCGAGCATCGCCTGCTTGTGCAGTCGTTGCAGCGCCTGATCGTGGGCGACGAGGAAGAAGTCGTGGACGATGAAGAGGACGGCGAAGAGAACGCCGATCAGGACAGGGGCGGCGCAAAGAGCGGGCGCAGACGCTCAAGAAAAGGGTGAATGCCTATGCAAACCAGGACAGCCGTGCTGCATGCAGTTGGACAGCCGATCGCCATTGAGACGCTCGATCTCGCCGAGCCGCGCAGCGGGGAAGTGCTCGTGCGCATGCGCGCCGCCGGCGTCTGCCACAGCGACTGGCATCTGGTCAGTGGCGCCACGCAGCATCCACTGCCGGCGGCGCTTGGTCATGAGGGCGCCGGCGAGGTGATTGCGGTGGGGCCGGGCGTGACGCGGCTCAAAGTGGGAGACTTCGTCAGCCTCAACTGGGCGCCCGCGTGCGGCGAATGTTTCTATTGTCTACATGACAGCCCGGCCCTTTGCGAACGCTACTTGGAGCCGATCTGGGCGGGCGTCTTATTTGACGGCGAGCCGCGTTACTCCTTGCAGGGTCAGCCTGTCTATCATTACTGCGGATTAGGCTGTTTCAGCGAATACGTCGTGGCGCCGGAGCCGAGCTGCGTCCCCATCGACCCGCGCGTGCCGGCGACGGTGGCCGCCTTGATCGGCTGCGCGGTGACAACGGGCGTCGGCGCAGTGCTGAATACGGCCCACGTGCAACCGGGAAGCAGTGCAGCGATCTTCGGCGCAGGCGGCGTCGGCATGAGCATGGTGTTGGGGGCAAAGCTGGCCGGCGCTGCGCGCATCATCGTCGTGGATCGAGAACCGGCCAAAGCAGCCATGGCGCTGCGCCTGGGCGCCACCCATTTTGTGCACGCCGATGGAGAAACCCTTGCCCAAATTCGTCGCCTGACCGACGGACGAGGGGCGGACTATGTGTTCGAGGCGGTGGGATCGCCTGCGGTGCAGGAGATGTGTCTCCAGGCGGCGCGGCCGGGCGGCATGATCGTGCTCGCCGGGCTGGCGCCGATGGGCAGCAACACCAATTTGCCCGGCGCCGTGCTCACCCGCGAAGAGAAGACGGTGAAAGGCTCCTACTACGGCAGCTCCAATCCGCGGAGGGATTTCCCGTTTCTGGCCTCCCTCTATCTGGAGGGCTTGCTCGACCTGGACAGCCTGATCACAGACGTCTACCGGCTAGAGCAAATCAATGACGCTTACGCCCAAATGCTCACCGGCCAGGCCATTCGCAGCGTGATCCTCTTCGATGAAAATGAGGCCAGGATCGATCGGCGCGCGCGTTCATAGTTGCAACAACATCACCGTGGCGGAGGCCGGGCAGGCCCCTTGAAATTCGGCGGAGGCGTGCACAGCCGCGGGCGCTTCGCTGCGCTCAATGCGCTGAAAGCCGAAGCGCGGGAAGTAATCGGCCGCCGTCGTGGTGAGCAGCACCACTTGCTGCATCCCCAGCGAGCGAGCCAGCTCGAGAATACGCTCCACCAGTGCGGCGCCGACCCCGCGCCGTCGCTCTGCGACCGCCACCGAACGCAACAGCCCCACTTCCCCGTAGCGCTCCAGCCCGGCGACGCCCTCCAACTCACCTTTCCCGTTGACAGCGACGATAAAATTCTCTAAGTGCGCCTGGGCGCCTTCAAGCGGTAGGTCGTAGCGCTGAAGCAACATCGCAACCGCCGGCCAGTCCGACGCAATGGCGGTGCGAAACAACAGATGGTTCATAATGCTCTCCCTCCATCCCTGCAATTCAACCCCTTCTCGGCCTGCTTCAAAAATTCTAAAGCTTTGTGTAAGATACAGCAATGTCTAGCTCTATGGTCACTCCAAAAGACTCTACCCAAACACTCTTCGTCGACGCCGACGACGCTGCTCTGGTGGACGCTTGTCGTCGCGGCGACGCTGCAGCATGGGAGGCGCTGGTTTATCGTTTTCAACGCCTGATTTACGCCATTCCTCGCCGCGCCGGCCTGGATGATGAAGGCTGCGCCGACGTCTTCCAGCGCACGTTTGCACTGCTGGTGGAGCACCTCGACCGCATCAGCCAACCGGAGCGGGTGCGGGCGTGGTTGGTGACCACAGCGCGACGCGAAACGCAACGCGCGTTGCAACGCACAGCGCGTATTCAACCTCTGGTCCACGAAACGCAAGAGGAAGCAACGGAGGAGTCTTCTCCTTCTCTGGTCGATCCCGCGCCTTTACCCGACGAAATGGTGGCGGAACTGGAGGAACAGCACATTGTGCGCACTGCGCTGGCGAAACTCGACGAGCGATGCCGGCAACTGCTGACGCTGCTCTTCTACTCCTCCGAACCGGCGACGTATGAGGAAATTAGCGCTCAGATCGGCGCGCCGGTGGGCAGCATCGGGCCGACCCGAGCGCGCTGCCTGAAAAAATTGGAGCGCCTGTTGAAAGACAGCGGATTCTTCATGTATTTTGTCGGGTTCATTGCGCTCTGTCTGAATAGTTGGGCAATCGTACAGCATCTGTAGGCTGGACGCTTACAAAGAAAGGGCGTTTTGTGCGGCCAGGCTTTTTTCATCTCTCGTATGAACAATTAGTGGACTGGGTGGAAGGTCGACTTTCTGCAGAACAGCAGGCGGCAATCCAGAGCCATCTGAACGCCTGCGCCCGTTGTCGCAAGCAGGCGGCCCGCATCGAGCGGATGACGGCGGTGATGCGCAGCGATGCCGGCGTCGACGCCCCGCCCGAATTGATCACGCGCGCCGTCAAGCTCTTCCAGCGGCGAGCTTCTGAGCCAACTCCTGGCCTGCTCCAGCGCTGGGTGGCGACGCTCAGCTTTGAGAGCCGAACGTTGGCGCCGGCGTTTGGTCTGCGCTCTCAAAGCGTGGCGGAGCTGCAGCAAATCTACAACGCCGATGGGTTTGACATCGATCTTCGCATCGCCCCCGATGCAACCGCCTGGACAGTCAGCGGTCAGGTGCTCGGCGTCGAGAAGGCGGAGGTCGCCGGCGTGGCGACGCTCGTCGGCGGGGAGTTGACTTTGCACGCCAGCCTGAGTGACGACCTGTTCTTTAGATTCGTCGGCGTGCAATCAGGACGTTACACGCTGATCGTGCGTTTGGGCGCCGTCGAGCTAGTGGTTGAAGATCTCGTGGTCGGCGAGAGTGGGTGAATCGGCGAACGTGAATGAATATTGGAATACTGACTGAGCAACTCCTCCTACAGGAGGCTGGAGACCGCAAACGAGGTTTGTACACCTGGTTGCGGGAGGGCGGCTCCGCCGAATTGCTGGCCGAAGCGTTGAAGCAAATCTATGATGCAAGTTATCAGAGCGATCCCTTCCGCGCCAAAGCTGCAGCCGATCTCCTCTGTGTGCTGGCCGAGTTGGTCGATCATGCTGGCGTAAGGGGGCTTGCCGCTTGGGTCTCCGGGCTTACAGCGCTCGACTCCGGACAACTCTCTCGCGCCGTAGAGTTGCTCTCTGAGGCGGAGGAACATTTCGCCGAGGCCGGACTCCGTGCAAAGGCGGCGTCCGTTCAAGTTGGCCGGTTGATTGCGCTGGCGATGCAAGGTCGGCTCGACGAAGCGATTGAGGTGGGGCGAGCGGCGCTGATCTCCGCGCAAGCCGGCGGCGATTTGGCGACGGTGGCCAAGATCGCACAAAATCTCGGCAACGTCGAATTCATTCGCCATCGCTACCTGGACGCCGAAGAACATTACCGGCTGGCCAAAACATACATCGAGCAGGTGGGCGATCTGCGACAGCTTGCCCAGATCGAGAATTGCCTGGCGACGACGCTGACCTCCCAACACCGCTTCGCCGAAGCGGAAGCTCTCTACGCCGACGCTTTGCGCCATGCACAGAGAACCCATTCCGAGATGACGCTCGCAGAAATCGAGTGCAACCTGGGATGTCTGGCGCTGTACCAGGGACAATTCGCTCAGGCGCTCGATTACCTGGAACGTTCCCGTCGGCGCTACATGCAACTGGACATGCCCCATGAGCTTGCCATCGCAGAGCAGGAGCTGGCCGACGCCTATCTTGAGCTCAATCTGGCGCACGAGGCTGCGGACATCTACGCGCGCGTTGCATCTATTTTCGCCGAACTGAGCATGCCCGTGGAAGAAGCGCGCGCCTGCGCCTATCACGCTCGCGCCGCCATCCTGCTGGGACGCATGCAACAGGCGCACGAGTTGTTGAAACGCGCGCGCGCCCTCTATGAAACGTTGCAGATGCCCGTCGGCGTAGCCATCACCCTTCTCACAGAGGCGCAGCTTCATATTTGGGGAGACGATCTGGAGACTGCCGATGCCCTCCTGAGACAAGTTGAACCTGTTTTTGCAGAAGCTCGCGCAGAAGGATGGCGTCTGGTGACCGGATGGCTGCGGGGGCTGATCGCCCGACGGCAGAATAGGTTGGCGGAGGCGCGTTGGATCCTGACGGCCACCCAAAAGGACGCCGAACAGAATCTGGCGCTCCAGACGGTTCAGCGCTGTCTCACCGAGCTTGGATTGGCGGCTCTCGCCGAAAAGAACGTTGCACAGGCGGAAAACTATTTCCGTCGAGCGATTGAACTGATTGAGTCAATGCGCGCGCCGCTGCCCGCCGAGGAATTTCGCATGGGCTTCCTCGGCGACAAGCTGACCCCCTATGTCGAAATGGTGCGCCTTTGCCTCGTCGATGGCTCGCCGGAGCGCCTGAAAGAGGCATTGACCTATATCGAACGCAGCCGCGCCCAGGCGCTGCTCGATCTGCTGCACTCCGCTCCATCGATGTTTACGCCTCGCGATGCATTTGAGGCTGAGCTGATGGCCCAGATCGAACAACTGCGCAGGGAACTGAACTGGTTCTACACTCAGATCAACCGCCCAGATGACGCACACCACGAGCGCGGACTCACCCTGGAACTGTTGAACCGAGAGGCGCGCCATCGCGAGGTGAGCATCCAGGCGTTGTTGCGCCAGCTCCATCAGCGCAACGTTCGCCCCGTCGATTCATCGTTCAGCTTTGACCTGGCAGCCCTTCGCAAAGAACTGGGTGAAGAGACGGCCCTGGTCGAATATTTCGCCATCGACGATGAGTTGGTGGCTTTTGTCGTCACCGACAATGAGCTTGCGACCATCGAACTGGAAGGAGGACTGGGTGACGTCGTCGACCTTTTGCAAAAGTTGCGCTTTCAGCTCGGCGCGATCCGAGGGAACGGCGGCCCTCTGCGGCGACATATGCCGGCGCTTGTGGAGCGCACGCAGCGCCTTTTGCGTCAACTGTACGGGTTGCTCCTTGCCCCGCTGACGTCGCTTCTCGGCAATCGTCGCCTGGCGATTGCACCCTATCAGACGTTGCACTATATTCCATTCCACGCCCTTCATGATGGCGAACGCTACATCGTCGAGACCCGAGAAGTCGTAGTGGCGCCAAGCGCCGCCTTGTTGCATCACTGCCTGAAAAAATCGGTTCGTCCCCCTCAGCGGGCGTTGCTTGTCGGGAAGCCTGACGAGTACGCTCCGCGCGTGGCGGACGAGGTGGCCGCCCTTGCACCGCTTTTTGCGCACAGCACTGTGCTGCTTGATGACCAGGCCACCTGGATGCAGCTTCAGGCGCAGTCGCCTGCGGCGGACCTCCTCCATATTGCCTGTCACGGTCGCTTTCGCAACGACAATCCTTTCTTCTCTGCTTTACATCTGGCCGATGGTTGGGTCTTCGTGCGCGACGCGTACACCCTTCAGCTGGATTGTTCGCTGGTGACGCTCAGCGCATGCGAAACCGGACTGAGCGCTCTGGCGCCAGGCGATGAACTGGTCGGCCTGGCGCGCGGTTTTCTCCTGGCCGGCGCTCCCTCGCTTTTGGTTTCGCTGTGGATGGTGGATGACGCCGCCACCGCCGAATTGATGGCCCACTTTTATCAGGCGCTGCTTTCTGGTCTCCGTCCTGCAGCCGCATTGCGTCAGGCGCAGCGCGCTCTCCTGGCCCGGCATCCCCATCCATTTTTCTGGGCGCCTTTCACCTTGATCGGCCGATGGTGAAATTGCTTTGGAAAGTCATTCATCAAGCCAGAACATGTCTAATGTATCAAATGTATCAAATGGATGTCGCGTCGCTCTGTAGAAGAGGAACGGGCTTTCATAGGCCGAACCGTCTGGCTGTGGCGGCGAACTGACTTCGCCTGCGTAGATGATGGCCTCCGGCGTGACATGGCGACTGAAAGAACCGTGTGCGAGGAGAAGATCTGAACCTCACGCCGTGATGAGAAGGGAGTTGCTATGAAAAAGAGACGCCTCTGGCGATGTCTACTCAGTCTAACGCTGACGATTTTGCTGGCCCTCGGCGGCGGCATTCAGGTCTTTGCGTTTGAGGATGACGATGAGGACGATGAGGAGTATGTCCCAGGAGAAGTGGTGGTGAAGCTTGTGCATCCCGGCGACCTTCCAGGCGTAGCTATAGACTACGACCTTGACCCTACGCCTCTGGGGCAGTTTGGTGCACGTCCGATCTATCGGTTGCGTATTTTGGATGGCGCGCCTCCGCCCCGAAAGGCGGAAGCGCTTCGGCAAGATGGACGGGTGCTCTACGCAGAGCCGAATTACATTCATCAGGCGCCGGAGGGGCAGCAACGCGTGTCCTGGGCGCGCGGCGGAAGCAGCGACGAGTACGCCGGGCAATGGGCAGGCGCTTTCATCGGCTTGCCTGCCGCTCACACCATAACACAAGGGGCGGGCGTCATCGTAGCGGTGCTGGACACGGGTGTGGACCGCACTCATCCTCTGTTGGCAGATCGTCTACTGCCAGGGTGGGATTTCGTCGATATGGATGACGATCCGAGCGAGGTGGGCGTCGCCGGTGAGGACTTGCTGTACGGACATGGCACCCATGTCGCCGGTCTGGTGGCGCTTGCTGCGCCGGAGGCGCAGATCCTGCCGGTGCGCGTGCTCGACCGTAACGGCGTCGGCAACGTATGGGTGCTGGCCGAAGCGCTCGCCTACGCAGTCAATCCCGACGGCGATCTCAACACGGCGGACGGGGCGCATATCATCAACCTGAGCCTCAGCACCCTGCGTCGCACGGATCTGCTTGATGAAATTCTGGAAGATATCATCTGCAGCGACGATGATGACGACGATGATGACGACGACAATGATGACGACTGCCTGGCGGGGCGAGGTCGTGGGGCTGTCGTGATTGCAGCTGCAGGCAATCGCGCTTCCATCCGTCCCGAATATCCTGCCGCAGAAGCGCAGCCAGGGCTGCTGGCCGTAGCCGCCAACACCGAGGCCGACGCACTGGCAAGTTTCTCAAACCATGGGCCCTGGGTGCACGTGGCGGCGCCTGGCGACCGGATTCTCAGCAGCGTGCCTGGCGCTGCGTACGGTGTATGGAGCGGCACGTCGATGGCTGCGCCTCTGGTCGCCGGTCAGGCGGCGCTTGTGCGCGCGGCGCACCCAAACTGGACTCCGCATCAGGTCGCCAAGCGCATCCGGGTGACGGCGTCTGGCCCTTCAGGGGAGCCGCCGCGCATCGATGCAGCCGCTGCTTTAGGGCTGCCGCCCACGCAACGGCCGTCGCCGCCCGAAGAGGATCCGGGCGGCGACGGCGACAACAATGTTGCGCCGCCTCATCTTTCGCTCCGGTGTTATCTTCCTGCGATCGTGCGGTGATTGCGTCGCTTCTGACCAGCAGTCTTTAGTCTGGCAGCGAGAACGTCGGACGCAAGCGCAGGAAGCACGACAGAATGGGCGCTTGCGTAGGACGTTCAACGAAGGTCGCCAGCATCTGCTGGGCGCAGCCCGTCGGTTCCTGCAACAAATTGTGGCCTTGGCCGGCGAAGATGCGCACAAAGGGCTGAGTGAAATCGCCGGCGCTGCGCTGCGCCCAGCGCGCCGGCGTCACCGGGTCGTAAGCGCCTGCCATGATCAGCGCAGGCGCATCGCTCACCTGCACGACGCGATCGCCGATGGCGGCCGGCGGGGTCAACCACAGGGGGCAGATCAGCAGCGCCTCCTCTGCAGAGGCGGTCAGCAACGGCGCCACTGCGGGGGGAAGTCGCCTGCGGATGCGCTCCACGTCGTCGAGGCTGAAGCGGGGGACATCTTCAGCGCACAGGATGTTCAACGCTGCGCCGTGGCGTTCTGCATGCGGCGACGAGATCGAGACGCCCAGGGCGTGCAACAGCGCGAAGAAGTTCTGCACCTGAAGGTCGTCCAGGAAGGCGAAGAGCTCCTCACGCGTCTCGAACCCTAGTCGCTCTTGAATCCAGTTGAGCAACTCCGCTTCGGCGCCTTCGCCGGCGCCCGGATCGGTGAAAAAGTCGCGCCAGCTTTGCGCTGTCGGCGAGCCTGCCTGCATCGCAGGGAGGAACAGCAGATGTTCGGAAGCAGTGATCGGCTGTGCAGCGTCGATGGCGCTCTCCGTTTCGTCCACGGCGGCCGGCGATGGACAGCCGTCGAGCAGGGGGGCGAGCCGACAGGCGGCGTCCAGGTCTTCTCGCTGCAGCGCGTCGATCAGCGCCGGAATCTCGGCGCCTCCTTGCTGAAGTTTGGCGAAGATCGAGCGCGCCGCAGCGTCGCCGTTAAAACCAACCGATGCTGGGTTCTGGTTGTAGCGTGCGACGACTTCTAAAAAGCGCGTCTCCAGGTCGGGATAGGCGGCGTCGCAGGCCGGCTCGCGACGACAGTCGGCGAAGACCCGGCGCAGCGCATCGTAGGCGCCGAAGGGGCTTTCCAGCGTGCGGTTGACGCCCAAGGGCAGCGGGCTTTCGAGAATGAGGCTGCGCACCAACCCAGGCCGGCGCTCCAAGACCAGTTGCGCCACGGCTGCGCCGAGATCGTTGCCCAGCAGGTTGATCTGCTCCAGCTGCAGCGCCCGCGCCAGGTCGATCACGTCGAAGGCGCGCTGGTCGAGCGCGTAGCCGGTCAGATCGACGCCTTCCTGCAACAGGCGGTTGTAGCAGTCGGCCAGCGCTTGCAGCTTGATCTGGACGTCGTCGCCGTCGAAAGATTCCGGACAGGCCAGCGACGGCTCGGAGCGCCCCTCCCCACGAGGATGGAGAATGAAAATGCTGCGCGCCCTGCGCACAGGCGCTTCGGCGAACCACGCGAGCGACGCATCGGGATCATCGCCAGGCGCGCCTGCAATCACGACAAGCGGGTCGGGCGCCTCTTCGTTCAGAGCCATCAACTTTACGACAAAAATGCGGATCGACCGGCTATCCGCCCGGCTGCGGTTTTCGGGAACTAGCAGGAAGCCGCAAACGACGGTTGCATCGCGCTGCAGCTCCTCCGGGCAGGGAGTTTCTTCAAACAGCGGTTCATATTCGGCCAGGACCTCCGTCGGGAGCGGCGCAGGTGCTGGGTTGAATGGCGTTGCAGAAGGCTCCTCAACAGCCGGCGCCGTTCCTTCTTCGGTTGACGTCACCTCTGTCGGAGGAACCAACACGGTGACCGCGTTCGCCAGCCCCTCGACGCGAAAGAAAGGAACGCCGACCAGGTCGCGGACAGCAGCGCTGTCGGTGCTCTGACCGCGCAACGCGCCGTTCTCCACGCTGAAGGCGATCTCGGCCGGCGTCTGCAGCGCCACGCCATCGCGCTCGGTCAGCACCACCAGGGGCTGGCCGTTGATGTCTTGCCAGGCGCCATAGGTCAGAGAAGCAGGGCGCCCATCCAATCCATCGCGTTTGAGCAGGGCGCGAAAATCTGGGAAGAGCACAAGCGAAAGATCAAGGCGTCCGCTGGCGCCGCCGGGAATGAACGCCTTGTATGCGCCGGCAAGCCCGCTGTTTCTGATTGCAGCCATGGCAAAATCAGCATTGAAAGGCGGCGACGCACGATTTTCGAGCAGATATGCGATGGAATAATAACGTCGACTGCGGCCATCCAGGACGTTCTCGTCCGGCTGTGTGATCAGCGGCTGACCTGCCGATGCATCCAGAAGGAGGGTGACAGGTTGAGGGAGCGGCCCGTTGAGATCGGCGACGAGAGTCAACAGGACGCCGTTCTCCGCTGCAGTCCATTGCCCGGTGTAGGCCGCCGCGCCGCCTGTCACCAGCGGATCATCGACCAGCAACGCACTGCCATCTACATTGAGATACAGCGTGCTGTCGATCGTTGCGCCGTCGGAGGTCGTTGTCCATCCTTTATAGACGTTGGCAAAAGATGTCGCTGAGGGTTGCGCCTGAATTTCAAGCGGGATGAGCGCAACGGTGCTCGTGAAAAGCAAAATCGCAATGGCCAGACAACGCAGACCTCGCAGCCTGCAACCAAACCTGTGGAAGGTTCTCACCACGGGACTACTCCTCATCCATCGGCAAAGCGTCGCCCAAACACACCGGTATCTTCGCAGAAAACTGCGCAAACGCCAATTGAACGACAAAGGCTACGCAGCAGACGCCTCTTTCCAGGAAGCTCCGAAGCTGCCCGAAAGAGGGGCGATCAAAAGAGGCGCGACGTTATGGGCGTTTCGTGGATGGAATTGCCGGAAACGATGAAAATGCGATCGCCTGGCGCAGGACGGATCGTCTGACCGCCGGCGAAGGCGGCGAAGGCGGGGAGGACGGCGGCCCTGGCGCCGATGTGAAAACACGGGAAGCGATGACGGCTGCCGTCGATATCGCGCAGGGTCGCGGTCGGGTGGATATGTCCGGCCAGCGCGTACGTCGTCGAGGCGTCTGCAGGCGGATGATGATAACAAGCGAACGGCGCCAACAGCAACGGCTCCGGGGCGCAGGCAATGTCGAGACCGGCCGGAGGCGCGCCGGCGTGCCGGTCGTGATTGCCGGGAACCAGCAGCACCTCTAAGCCGAGATGTTCTTGACGCCAGGCGGTTAACGCATCCAGCGTGGCCGGACTTTGGCTGGCCCGGGTGTGGAAAAAATCGCCCAAAATGACCAGCCGCCGCGCTCCCGTGGCGTGGATGCTCGCCGAGAGCCGGCGCAGATCGTCTCCGGTGGCGCCGTTCGGAAGCGGAACGCCGGCGGCCTGGAAACTGTCGGTCTTGCCGAAATGCGGATCGGCGATAAAGAGCGTCGCCCCGGAAGGCCAATACAGCGCGCGGGTGGCCAGCAACAGCACGCGTTCTCCCATCAATTCAACCTGGCGATGGGCGATTTCAGCAGTTTTGCCTGGAGGCTCTTGATTTACCAACTCTTGATTTACCAACTCTTGATTTACCAACTCGTCCATTTGTTCACAGCCGCCTGTGATGAATTCACCTTTTTCAGTATAACATGCCTGCTTTTCCAGCGCGCAGCGCCTTGTTAACGTTGAATTTACACGAAACGATCGCCTTTCATTTGACGCGCGCCGTCAATGATCGTACTATACGCATTTGGTGCGCGGTTTTGGCCTGGCCGCGATTTTTTGTTTGATTCCAGTTGGATGGAGGGGGTTCGACATGCGACTTATTCCACGTAAACTGTTTCTGACGCGCGGGGTGGGCATCCACAAAGAAAAACTGACCAGCTTCGAGTTGGCGCTGCGCGACGCCGGCATCGCCCAGTTCAATCTGGTGCGAGTTTCTTCGATTTTTCCTCCTCACTGTCAAATCGTCTCGAAGGAGGAAGGGTTAAAGTTGTTGCAGCCCGGAGAGATCGTCTTCTCGGTCATCGCCGAGATGTCCAGCAACGAGCCGGGGCGGCGCATTGCCGCTTCCATCGGCGTGGCGCGGCCGGCAGACCATGACAAATACGGCTATCTCTCCGAGCATCACAGCTACGGCCAGACGGAAAAGGAAGCGGGCGACTATGCAGAAGACCTGGCCGCTACGATGTTGGCGACCACGCTGGGCATCAACTTCGACGCTAACAAGGACTACAACGAGCGCAAAGAGCAGTACATGATGGGCGGCGAGATCGTCGACAGCACGAGCATCACCATGGCGACTACGGCTGCGCCTGGCGGCGTCTGGACGACGGTCATCAGCGCAGCGATTTTGATTTGAGCGCAGGCGACCGATGACGACGCCGGATAATTTTTTGGGGCTGGAAGCCGAATACAGCGACTTTGCGCGCGCAGGCGTGCTGGTGTTGCCGATTCCGTTCGAGGCGACCGTCAGCTACGGCCACGGCACAGGGGGAGGGCCGCAGGCGATCCTGACGGCCTCGCAGCAGGTTGAACTGTACGATCGCGAGTACGACGACGAGCCTGCATTGCGCTACGGCGTGCACACCTTGCCTGCGCTCGAGCTGCCGAACGAACCGGAAGCTGCGGTGGCGACCATTCGCGCTGCCGTAGCCGAGGCGGCGCGCACCGGCAAATTTCTTGTGGCGCTGGGAGGAGAGCACACCGTCAGCGTCGGCGTAGGCCGCGGCCTGCTCGACGCCCTGGGCGGGCCGCTCACCATCGTTCAGATCGATGCGCACAGCGATCTGCGCGATCGGTATGAAGACACGCCCTACAGCCATGCGTGCATTGCGCGTCGGCTGCTTGAATCACCCCAGGTTGAACAGGCGCTGCAGCTTGGCATCCGTTCAGTCTGCACGGAAGAAGTTGCGTTTACCCGCAGCCACCCCGATCGGGTGCGGGTCTGGTACGCAGAAGCGATTCATGAAGGACGCTGGCGCGAAGAGTTCATCGAACGAGTGCGCGGTCGACGCGTCTTTCTGACCATCGACGTCGATGGCCTGGACCCTTCGATCGTTCCTGCCACGGGTACGCCGGAGCCGGATGGTCTGACGTGGCGCGAGACATTGGAGATTTTGCGCACGCTCAACGAGCACGCAGAAGTCATCGGCATAGATTGCGTCGAGCTGGCGCCGTCGCCGGGTCTGCACATGGCGGATTTCGCCGTCGCAAAACTCATTTACAAGGCAATCTCTTACACAATGATGCGCACAGCTTAACGGAATCCGCCGCTTGCATGAGTTCAATGAGGAGACAAACAATGCAATACGCCAAAGAAGTTCGCGCTTTCATCAAACAACACTTTCGCCACTTCAACGCAGCTGCGCTCGTCGACGCAGCGGAAGGCTATGCCCGCTTCATCAACAGCGGCGGCAAAATGCTGGTGGCGATGGCCGGCGCCATGAGCACAGCCGAACTGGGCCTCTCGTTGGCGGAGATGATTCGCCAGGACAAAGTGCACGCTATTTCGTGCACAGGCGCCAATCTGGAAGAGGACGTCTACAACCTGGTGGCGCACGATCATTACGTGCGTATTCCGAACTATCGGGACCTGACGCCGGAGGATGAACACGAACTTCTTTCACGCCACCTGAACCGCGTGACGGACACCTGCATCCCGGAAGAAGAGGCGATCCGCCGCATCGAGGCCGCCATCCTGGAGGAATGGACGACCGCCGACCGCGCCGGAGAGCGCTACTTCCCGCATGAATTTCTCTATCGCATTTTGCGCAGCGGCAAGCTGGAGAAGTACTATCAGATCGATCCCAAGGATTCCTGGCTGATGGCGGCCTGCGAGAAGAACCTGCCGATTTTCGTGCCCGGCTGGGAGGACTCGACGACGGGCAACATCTATGCAGCGCACTGCATCGCCGGCGACATCAAGAATGTCCACACGGTGCGCACCGGCATCGAATACATGATGGTGCTGGCGGAGTGGTACACGCAGACGGCGGCGCAGACGCCGATCGGCTTTTTCCAGATCGGCGGCGGCATCGCCGGCGATTTCCCCATCTGCGTTGTGCCGATGCTGCGCCAGGACCTTCAGCGCCACGATGTGCCGCTCTGGGCCTATTTCTGCCAGATCAGCGACTCGACGACGAGCTACGGTTCGTACTCCGGCGCGGTGCCAAACGAGAAGATCACCTGGGAAAAGCTCGACATCACCACGCCCAAGTACATTATCGAAAGCGACGCCACCATCGTCGCACCGTTGATCTTCGCCTATGTCCTGGGCGAAGAGTAGACTCCGCATTCCCTGATGCGGCGGGAAGTGAAGCACGCAGGCGCAGCGCTTCGCTGCGCCTGCAAAAGAAATGGTTTTTGTCGAGCGCTACACCGCCGCCAGCGCCGCGATCTGTCTCTCCGCCAACGCAACGCCTTCCTTCAATAACGCCTTCACCTGCGCATCGGTGCGGGCTTCGGCGTAGACGCGCAACACCGGCTCGGTGCCGCTGGGGCGAATCAGCAGCCAGCTCTCGTCCGCCAGGGTGAATTTCACGCCGTCGCGGTCGCTGACGTGAGCAATGCGTTCGCCGGCCAGGCAATCCGGCGCGTTCGCCATCAGCCGCGTGACAAGGTCGGCCTTTTTGAAAGGCCGCACCGGCTGGTCGATGCGACCATAGCGAAACACGCCGACGTCTTCAGACGCCATCAGCTCGTGGAGCAGTTCTCCGAGCGACTTGCGCTCCACGGCGACAATTTCCGTCAGCAAAAGCCCCATCAGCAGCCCGTCTCCCTCCGGAATGTGCCCCTGGATGCTGATGCCGCCGCTCTCTTCGCCGCCGATGAGCACCGGCTCGTGCAGCATGTGCTCGGTGATGTGATTAAAACCGACCGGCGTCTCGTGCACCGGCAAATGGTAACGCGCCGCCAGACGGTTGAGCATCTGCGTCGTGCTCACGGTCTTGACGATGCTCCCGCGCAGGTTGCGATGGCGCACCAGATGCTCCGTCGCCAGCGCCATGATGCAATGAGGATCGACGAACTGACCGGTGACATCGACGGCGCCGATGCGGTCGGCGTCGCCGTCGGTCGCCAGGCCCAGATGATAGTCGCCGCTGCGCATCACTTCGATCAGCGGCTCCAGGTGGCGCGCAATCGGCTCGGGATGGATGCCGTTGAAACCGGGGTTCATCTCGTTGCGCAGCTCGCGCACCTGGCAGCCCGCCTCGCGCAAGAGCCGCGCCAGATAAAGCCGACCGGCGCCGTACATGGCGTCGACCGCCACGGAGAGATTGGCGGCTGCGATTTTTTCAAAGTCGATCAAAGTGCGCACATGCGCAGCGTATGCAGGGAAGGGATCGAAGCGCGTGATGAGGCCGGCGTCGACCGCCTCCTCAAACTCCATGCGCTTCGGCGCCGCGCCGTTCGCTGCAACGATGCGCCGCTCCACTTCCTTGCAATCCGCAGGGCTGGCGGAGCCGCCAAAGGCCGCCTTGAGCTTGATGCCGTTGTAGCGAGGCGGGTTGTGGCTGGCCGTGATCATGACGCCGCCGTCGGCCTGTTTGTCGACGATGGCGAAGCTGGTGACCGGCGTGGGCGAATCCCCATGCGTCAACCAGACGTGAATGCCGTTGGCGGCGAGCACTTCGGCGACCGCCATGGCGTAGCGATCGCTCAGAAAGCGCGTGTCGAAGCCCACCACCAGCGATGGCGGCTGCTGCGGTGCGGCGCCGTTCGCCTGCCCGCGCAACGCAACATCCGCCAGCGTCTTTTCGGCGATCGCCTGGGCCACCTTGCGAACATTTTCAAAGGTGAATTCTTCGCTGATGACGGCGCGCCAACCATCTGTCCCGAAATGAATCGACATAATTTTCTCTCTTCCCGTACACCTCAGGCCTTGCGCTGTTCCATGAAAGGCGTCTCATTGCCAACGGACGCAATTATACCATGGGGCGGGAGGCGCCGAATGAATTCAGCGGGCGCGTGCTGCGGCGCTTGCGCCTGTTTTGTCGCCCTTCACGAAAGCGATCGTCTCTGTTCGCCAGGGTGTTTCAAGCCCTGGCTGGCTGTGCTATACTGATCTCGGAGCGGTTTCGAGTTGAGCGTAAAACGGAGAAGTGCTATGCAACTCACCACGGTGCGCATCGAAAAGCCGGAGGAGATCAACTTCATCCTCGGCCAGAGTCACTTCATCAAAACGGTCGAGGATATACACGAGGCGCTGGTGACCGCCGTGCCGGGCATCAAGTTTGGCCTGGCCTTCTGCGAAGCATCGGGGCCTGCGCTCGTGCGCTGGTCGGGCACGGACGAGGCCATGATTGAGCTGGCCAGGAAAAATGCGCTCGCGTTAGCGTGCGGCCACAGCTTTATCATTTTCCTGGCGGCGGGCTTTTATCCGGTCAATGTGTTGAAAGCGGTGCAGGCCGTGCCGGAGGTCTGCCGCATCTTTTGCGCAACGGCGAATCCGACCGAGGTCGTCGTGGCGGAGACGGAGCAGGGGCGCGGCATCCTCGGCGTGATCGACGGCGTCAAAAGCAAAGGCGTCGAGGGGGAGGAGGAGATCGCCGCGCGCAAGGCGCTGTTGCGCCGGTTTGGCTATAAGCTGTGACCGAGATGTAAACTGGGGCGTAAAAGGAGAGAAGGATGCCCGAAAGGACGAAAGCGCTGGCGTGGATGTGGGGCGCCGACGGCGAAGTCTACGGCCTCTCGGTGG
>Ga0209721_1000224_pt1 | contig 56334 bp, 35 predicted proteins | sample TshhotsprinmetaG_FD_184139 | JGI IMG/M metagenome (GOLD analysis project Ga0209721, IMG submission 184139) | Hot spring microbial communities from South Africa to study Microbial Dark Matter (Phase II) - Tshipise hot spring metaG (SPAdes)... | ecosystem: Environmental > Aquatic > Thermal springs...
CGTAGAGGTCGTAGCTGTAGCGCACGTCGCTCATCAGCTGCCGCGTCTGCCCCGGCGCACCGTAGCTGACGCATTGGTTGCTGGCGTTGGCGTAGCAGACCAGCCGACGTTCGCGCGTCAGCGCGCCAGCCACAGGCGGCGCCCAGAAGTGCGGCTGGTCGTCGTAGACCAGGTGCCGCGTCTGCACGGCGTCCCCCAGGCTGTAGGTGCAGGCGCCGTTCGGGCAGCGGAAGACGATCTCGCGCGCCGGCAGCCCCACCACGTAGCGCGTGGCGTCGTTGCGCGGATAGTAGAGCCACTGCGTGGCCCGATAGGCGACGAAAGTCTGTCCGTTCCACGCTTTCTCCACCCTGTGGGTCGCATTGCCGTACTGGGCGCCGCCTTGCAACGCAACTTCGTACAGATATTCCACCTGCTTCACCTGGCCGACAAAGCCGGGCTTGCCGCTGTATTCGAGCGTGGTGACATGGTCAAGCCGATGCCAGTAGGCGGCCACGCCCAACAGCGGCTTGCCGTCGCTGCGCGTGCGCGGCCAGGTCGCAGTCTGCTCCGCCCAGTAGCGCTGCACACGCTCACGGAAAAAGCGCATTTCGCTGTAGGCATCCAGCGTCAGCGCGCCGGCCGAAATCCAACCCCGGAAGCGCCAGTTCTTGTTTCCCGAAACATAGCCGCCTGCATGGCGCGCCTCCGCCCCCTCCTCCGGCGTCGCATCTCGCAGCCACAGCCGCACCATGTCCACGTTGTCCACGCCCAGTTGCAAGACATACCACCGGTCGTACTGGAATTCGCCGGCGCCCAGCAGGGTGAACACTTCCTGATCGCCGTCGCCGTCGTTGCGTTGCACCACCACGCTGCGGTCGCTTTTGATGAAGACGCCCCACCGCCGTCCGTCCTCGCTTTCCAACGCCAGCACCGCCATCGGCGCCCCCGCGCCGGTGGCGGCGACGCGGAACTGCAGCTGCGCCAGCTCGCTGTCCTGCACCGCATAGGCGCTCCGATAGGCGGAGACAGACCAGTTCACAGCAGGGTTGTGGATGCGCAGCGCATGGTCGCCCTGCACCCGCACGAGCGCAGCCTCCCCAGCCCACCCCCAGCCGCTCACGTCCTGCAGCCGGCTGACGGCGAAGCCGTCGAAGGATTCCTCCCACCCCTCCTGCACGCGCACCGTCTTGCCCTTGCGCACGTCGTCCTGGCGGCGCCACGTATAGCGGATGCGACCGTCCGGCCCCCGCTCCCGCACCATGGCGTGGCCGCGAAATTCCGTGAAAGGGTCTACGTAGGCGCGGTTGTCGTTGCGACAGCAGCTCCAGTCGTCCTTCAGCACATTCTTCACCACCGCCGAGTGCAGGGGGTCGTTGACCGCCGGCTCGTCGTAGCTGTACTCAAAGACGTGCACGGTGTTGGTGACCTGGTCGATGAGGCGTTTTTGCACCACGCGATAGCGCGTCAGCGTGTCGTAGCCGATGAAGACGCGCAGCACGGCGTTGCCCTCGTAGGTCAGCCACATGCGGCTCGCCGTGGCCGGCAGCACGAGGGTCGCGTCTACAAGCTGCTCTCCACTCTCAGGCAGCGCCCAGAACGGCTGGTTCGTCTGGGGATCGCCCGCTTCCCAGACAACGTCTCCGCCGTAGTCCAGCCCGGTGCGCACCTGGTGCGGCGTTTTGTCCCAGCGCTCGAATTTGCTGACGATGCGATAGGCGCCGCCCGGTCGAAAGATGCGGAAGTAGTTCGCCGTGTGCACGCGACCGTGATTATTGACGGCGTCCCCCCGGGCTTTGAAGTAAAAGCCGCGGCTCTGCCCCGAACTCGACGAGCACAGCGTGTCCGTCTGGCCGTTCGTCCCCCACGAATACTGCGAGCATCTCCCTCCGCTCTGCACTGCGTCGTCGCCTCCCACCCCGCGGTCGTCCGACCACAAGGCGTAGCTGAACTCGATGCGCCCCTTGTAGCCGTTCTCCGCCGCCGTCAGGTGCATGGCGTCGCCGTAGGTGAAAGTCGTGGGGGGCAGGGAGTTCCCGTTCGCGTCGAACTCCTGAATTTTCACCAGCGCAGGCGTGCGGCCGCTTACGCCCCAAAAGACGCCCGGGAAGACGGCGTTGAAATCGTAGGTGAGATCGTAGCGGCGCACCGTCTCCCACCCGGCGCCGTTGTGATGCTCCACCACGATGCGGCTCAGCAGCGAGCGCTGAAAGCGCACGTTGGCGCACGGGTCGGTCCACCCCCCCTCGTAGTCGCTGCGGCCCATGCGCTCAAAGCGCACGCGGTATTTGCCGTTGGGATAGAGGATTTCGGACGGATAGGTCGCCACGTTGTTTTGGCTCTCGCTCGCCTGATAATACTGGCCGCAGTTCTTCTTCACCCCTTCATAGGCGTACGCATAGGAGATGACCTGGCCAAAGCGGCTGATGGCCCGGCTCAGCGACCACCGCCACGTCCACAGCTGCGTGGTGGTGGGATAGATGTAGCGGGCGTAGGTGGCGCGGTCGCCGTTGTCTCCGAAGACGTAGCGATTCCCCTCTTTGTCCCACACCGTCCACGCCCCGCCCTGACCGGCGAAGACCTCCGGGTCGCCCGAGTATTCGATGCGCAAATAGGCGTCGTCCTCGGTGCGCCAGCGCCCGGCGCCGTCTCTGACCAGCCGGTGGCTGGCGCCGTTGAGCGTCAGGATGAAGACGTCGTCGCCGGTGTGGTCTGTCCCGCGCATGAAGCGTTCGACGGCGCCGACGTCGAAACTCCAGCCCATGCCCACCCAGTCCGCCTGCGTGCGGTTGGTGGCGCCGTCCACCACCTGGCTGTTGTAGCTCAGCGCCAGCTGCGGCGCCCACCCGCCCGGGCCCGGCGGCAGCGTCAGCGCATAGCTGTACTGCGCCGCACCGGTGAAGTCCGCCACCTGGAAGCCGCTCAGGCTCGGCAGCCGCGCCGCCTCCCAGTTTTGCACGTCGAAGTCGAAGACGCTGAAGTGGTCGGTCTCGGCGATGAGCAGGTTCTCCTCCGCCTCCACGCGGCTGGGCAGCGGCCGCCACAGATGCTCCACTTCGTCGTAGAAAAAGAGATAGAGGCTCTCTTCGTCGCCCTCAATCCACGCCTCCTCGTAGTGCAGCACGATCTGCACCGGCTCTTTGAACGAATGCACCTCGGCGCCGCTCTCTTCTCCCCACGCCGTGATTTCGAGCGGCCAGCCGCTCAGGCTCTCCGGCGGCGCCCCCTTGCCCACCGCCGGCCGCACGCGCACCGTCAACGGCTCGGCCACCGCCTCCGCCGCAAAGCGCACCTGCACCCGCCCCTCGAAGGCCGCCACCTCCCCGCCTTGCGCCGTCACCGTGGCCGTGAAGGTCAGCCGCTCGCTCACCGCCGCCTCCTCGACGTCGGCTGCATCGTCGAGCACGTAGAGCGCCGGCGCTGCCTCGGCCGCCTCCATCTGCGCCAGCAGCGCCTCCAGGAAGGGGTCCGGCGTCGCCGTGGGCGTCGGCGTTTGCGGCGCAGCCGGCGCCTCCTCCAACGTCCCCGCCGCCGCAGCCCCGTCGAAAGGCGCAGCGATGAAGGGCGCATAGAGCTGCACCTGGGCGGCCTCGCTCGTCCCACTCACCGGCGCAGCCACGGGAAGGGAGACGTCCACCGTCGGCGTGGGCGAAGCTTCCACCGTCAGGCTTGGCGCAGGCGTCTCTGCGGCGGGCGGGGACGGCTCCTCCGCAACCGTGGGGGATGCGGTCGCTTCCGGCAAGAGGTCAGGCGCGCTTTCCAAAGTCGGCGCAGCGGCCGTCGCTTCCGCCGTCGCCGAGGCGCCTTCCTGCGCCCGCGCTGACGGCAAAGCCATCACGAGCAGGCTTGCCAACGTCGTCACATGCAACAGCCAAAGCAGGCGCCGCGCTCGGCGTCCAGAACGGGGGGGGGTGAAGCGCATAGAATCTCCTCGGGTTGGATCGTCTAAAAGGGCGATGAATTCAACTTGAATCTACGGCTCGGCGCGTTTGTTGTAATTTTTATCCCAATTCTTTCCGTCTTGCATGACGATTTCCTGACGAAATAAGCGGTGATTAACGAATCGCCCTGCGCTCTCGCTCCAATAGCCGGCGCTTGCGTTCGAGGCCCCAGCGGTAGCCGCCGAGCTCGCCGTCCTTGCGCACGACGCGATGGCAGGGGACGGCTACGGCCAGCCGGTTGGCCGCGCAGGCGGCCGCCACCGCGCGCACCGCCGAAGCCGCGCCGATGCGCGCGGCCAGCGCTGTGTAGCTGATCGTCTCGCCCGCCGGGATCTCGCACAGCGCCGCCCACACGCGACGCTGAAAGGCCGTGCCCTGCATGTCAAGCGGCAGGGACAGCTCCCACTGCGGCGCTTCGAGAAAGGCCGCAATCTGCTTCATCCAGCCGCCGAGGTCGGGATCGCGCACAAGCGCCGCATGGGGAAATCGCTCTTGCAAGCCGGTCTCCAGCGTCGACGGGTCGTCTCCCAACTCGATGGCGCATAGCCCTCGCTCGGTGGCTGCAGCCAACACCCAGCCCAGAGAACACGGCGCTATGCTGTAGTGAATGCGCTCCATTTTTTCTCTCCGTCGATTTTCTCTCTCCGTCGATATCTTTGCATCGAGCCTGGCCCACTGCAAATCACAGCAGCTGCACTTCGTCCACCGGCTCAGCGCTTAGGATATCACCACAAAGGCGCAAAGACACCAATAAACACGAAGATTTAAGCGTCCTTTGTGCCTTTGGGTCTATGACTTGAATTATTCAACCCGTGCAATCCGCCGAGGGCGTGCGGCTGAGAACCGCACCTACGGAAGACCGTCGTGGTTGCGTATTTCGTAGGCGCTGCTCGTAGCAGCGCTTCGCCGGTTCATCCCGTGTCTCGGGGTCTGTCGAAAGCGTGCGGCTGAGAGCCGCACCTACGGAAGACCGTCGTGGTTGCGTATTTCGTAGGCGCTGCTCGTAGCAGTGCTTCGCCGGTTCATCCCGTGTCTCGGGGGCCGTCGAGGACGTGCGGCTGGGAGCCGCACCTACGAGCAAACCGACGCCTTTCACGTAAGCGCAGCTCCCCCTCTCCCAAGGCTGGGAGAGGGGGCCAGGGGGTGAGGGCGTGCAGCCGGGAGCCGCACCTACGAAAATGCCGGGCGATTCTGTGAAAACCTTGAAGCCTGCGGGAAGGCGTATTCTGCAAAAGCAGTGCGCGCATCTGCGCAACGTCTGGTTTGAATCCTCTGGATTGAACCAGACGTGAACGAAATGAATGAAAAGTCAACGAGAGCCGTTTTTCGTTGCGCAACGGGGAACGGACGGCGCAGCGGTTGCGTTATACCCATAAAACCAGTTTGCTGAGAGTCAAATTAACCGAGTCAGTCGCTGCCCCGATGCTCAGCAGATGGCCCCGACGCGGTGCATAGTGTGTTCGGTCGTTGGCTTGCGATAGCAGAGGACGCCGATGATGAAACGATTCAAAACCCCTGTCTCGCCGCTCTGCATCCTTACGTCCATGCAGGCGATCTGGAAGACTGCCCGCAACGCGCTGAGCGAAAGACTATCCTCAACGCAAAAACGCAAAGACGCAATGAGAGGAAAGGCCGCTCCCGCTGCTTTGGGCCCAGTCTTTGCTCGGCGCCCTTGCGCCGTTGCGCCTCTGCGTTCCGGAAGCGCCGCATTACAGACGATTTCTGAAAAGCCGCCGAAAAACAAGCGCGTTGCGCTGCTGTTGATGCTGACGGCGTTCGTGTTGGCCGCCTGCGACGCCCAGCCCACCGTCTCCTTGCGCCGCGACGCGCAGGTCGCCTCCGCCCTGGCGCAGGCCGAGGTGAATCGCTACATCGAGGCCTATCGCGCCCGCTATCAACTGGCTCCGCGGCCGCCCGGCGATCTGCAGGCCGTGGCCGAGACCTACATGCGTCGCTATCAGCCCGGCCCCGAACCGCGCATCTTCGAGAGCAGCGTCATCTACGACCGCAAGGGCCGCGTGCTGGCCGAGATTTTCGACGAAGGGCGCCGCGTGTGGACGCCGCTCTCGCAAATTTCGCCCACCTTGATTCAAGCCGTCATCGCCACCGAGGACGCCACCTTCTACACCAATCGCGGCGTGGACAGACGCCGCGCCGTGGCGGCGCTGGTGCAAAATCTCGCCAACCCCGAGCGGCTCTCCGGCGCCAGCACCATCACGATGCAACTGGCGCGCAATTTGTTCATGCCGCCGGCGGAGCGTTTCCAGCCGACGCTGGAGCGCAAGGTCAACGAGGTGTTGCTGGCCCAGGAGCTGACCGAACTCTTCACCAAGGACGAAATTTTGGAGATGTATCTCAACCTGGTCTATTTCGGCCATCGCGCCTACGGGCCGGAAGCCGCCGCGCGCACCTATTTCGGCAAGTCGGCGCTGGCGCTCTCCATGGCCGAGGCGACCCTGCTGGCCGGCCTGCCGCAGCAGCCGGCGCGCCTCGATCCGTTCGTCAACTTTGAGGGCGCCAAGCGACGCCAGCGCGTTGTGCTCGACCTGATGGTGCGCCACGGGTATTTGAACGCAGCCACGGCCGACCGCATCTTCGCCGAACCGATTGCGTTGGCGCAGGACCCAGACCGCCGCCCCACGCAGGCGCCCCATTTCGTGCAATACGTGCGCGATTATCTGGCTCGCTATCCGGAGCTAGACAATCTTGGGCGCAGAGGGCTGAACATCTACACCACGCTCGACCTCGACATGCACAACCTGGCGCAACAGATCGTCACCGAACAGGTGAACGCGTTGCGGCCTCGCTTCAACCTCAACAACGCGGCGTTGGTCGCCCTCAAGCCGGGAACCGCCGAGATTCTGGTGATGGTCGGCAGCGCCGACTTCAACGACGCGCGCATCGGCGGGCAGGTCAACGTCGTGCTGCGCCAGCGCCAACCCGGCAGCGCCATCAAGCCGGTGCTCTACGCTGCCGCCTTCGACGCCAACCTCATCAGCCCGGCGACCGTCCTCTGGGATCTCTCCGTCACCTATCCGGTCGTTGGCTCGCGCCCCTACACCCCGCGCAACTACGATGGTCGGTTGCGCGGGCCGGTGACCGCGCGCATGGCGCTCGCCGGCAGCCTCAACGTGCCCGCCGTCAAGCTGATGGAGGGGGTGAGCCTGGAGCGCTTCGTCGAGGCCGCCAACCGCATGGGCGTGCGCAGCTTGAGCGAAGAGGACATTCGTCGCGCCGGCCTGGCGATGACGCTGGGCGGCTCCGAAGTGACGCTTTTTGACCTGGCGGTCTCCTATCACACAATCGCCAACCATGGCGAGTATGTCGAGCCGACGCCGATTCTGCGCATGACCGACGCGCGCGGCCGGCCGATTCCCCTGCCGCCCCAGGAGCGGCGACAGGCCGTCTCGCCCGCCGCCGCCTACCTGGTGACCGACATCCTGAGCGACAACGACGCCCGCGCGCCGATCTTCGGCGTCAACAGCCCGCTGCGGCTCTCGCGGCCGGCTGCAGCCAAGACCGGCACGACCACCTCCTTCCGCGACAACCTGACCGTCGGCTACACGCGCTATCTGGTGGCGGGGGTGTGGGCGGGCAACAACGACGGCCGCCCCATGCGCAACGCCACCGGCGTCACCGGCGCTGCGCCGATCTGGAAGATGTTCATGGAGGCGGTGATGGCCGACCCGGCGCTGCTGCGCACTCTGGACGCGCCCGAAGACCCGGCGGCGTGGGCCTTTGAGCAGCCGAGCGACGTCGTGCGCATCGCCCATCCATGTCCGCGCGAGCTGCGCTGTCCCCCTGAAGGCGAGCTCTTCACCCGCCAGTGGATCGAAACGCATCTGCTGAGCGGCCCCTACGTCGACGCCTACCAGAGCGGAATCTTCTCGCGCGTGCGCGTCGACCGCACGAACGGCCAGAGCATTCAGCTCGGCGTCTGCCTGCAGCAGCGCACCGCCTTCGACGACCCCGATGCGCAGGTGTTCCTGGCGATGCCGCGCGGCTTCGGCGAGCTGGCGCCGCAATGGCGCTACGCAGATGCATTCACCGGCCAGGAGACGTTGATTGCGTTGGAAGGGGGCGAGGCTGCTCCTGACCTTGCGCCGACGCTGCGCCCCTTCCTGCCGACGCCGGGCGCGCAGCGGCCTGCGATCTTCGCCTTCCCCAATCGAGTGTTGGAGGAGCAGCGCTCCGCCCTGCGTTGGGCGCAGGCGCGCAACACCTTGCTCTCGCTGGGAACCTGCGCCGAAGCGGAGGGGATCGCACGCGCCCTCTACGGAGAGACGGTGCGCCGCATCGCCATCAGCGAGCCGCCGCGACGGTTGGCCGCTGCTTCCTTGGTCGGAACGCTCACGGTGACCGAGACGAGCGTGTTGACCGACGTCGTGGAGGCGACGGCGATTCTGACCACGACCGAGACGGCGACGGAAAGGACGGTGGAGACGGAGACGCAGCCCGAAACGCGCGTTGCCGCGGAGACGGCGCCTACCCCGGTCGGCGCAGGCATCTATCAGCTTTCCAGCGTCAGCGCAGACAACAACTGCCCGGGCAACTATATCATGGGGCGCGTGCTCAATCGCCAAGGGGCGCCGGTGGGCGGCGTCGTCGTGCAGATGGTCGATCAGTGGGGCAACCGGGCGACGGCGGTCAGCAAGAGCGGAGCCGCCGATGCGGGGCAATTCGATTTTCCCATCTACTCCGGCAGCCGATTGGAGCTTTCCCTCACCGTCATGGGGCCGGACGGCGCGCCGGCCAGCCCAACGATCATGCTGCGCTACCCGCCGGAAAGCGGCGATGCGCGCTGCTATCACCTGGTCTGGAGAGACGCGCAAGGATGAAGCGACGCCCGCAATCGCCGGGCGTCGTTTTCGGAAAGACCCGCTTTTGTGCGCTAAAATCTAAAAGCATCCTTCTTCCAGGATGCTTTTTGGAGTTTAACAAATCCATGCGGCAACCTCACGGGATCGGGTTCGCGCCTGCGCCCGTAGGTCGCCGCCTCTGGCGCGACATTGCAAGCTGCAAACCGAGAAAACGTCAGCGGCTCGCAGCCGCCGGCGTGACACAGGCTCTGAAATCCTATGCCGCATCATGGCGACTCAAGAATGGATGAACGAACCGCCAAAATTCGAGTGGGGCTGGCGCTGCTGGCGGCCCTGGTGACGGTGTTGGCGGGCGCGCCGGAAATCGCGCAGCGCGTCTTGGCCGACGTGGAGAGGCCGGGCCTCGCCTTTCAATCCCCTTTCGACACGCCGACGCCCACCTGGACGCCGTTCTTCTTCACCCCGTTCCCTGCTGCGCCGGAGTTTTTTCCTACGCCGACGCCCACGCTAGATCTGCGCGTCGTCAACGAAATCGTCCATCCGCGCAGCGGCGACGCCGTCTTTGGCTTCACGCCGCTCATCGGCACGGCGGTGATCCGCGATTTCACCCGTTACGATGTCCACATCAGCCCGGCGGGCGCCGAGGCATGGCGCTGGCTGACGAGCAGCCGGGAAGTCATTCGCAACAACGTGCTCTACATTTTAAACACCTATGAATTCCCAGACGGTCTCTATGACATCCGGGTGCGGGCGATCGATCGCAACGGCAACTACACCGAGGCGTTCCTGCGCAAAATCGAGATTCGCAACGCTGCGCCGCCGACGGTCACGCCCATCCCCACCAGCGCCGATCCCAACCAGCCGTTCTCCCCGCTTATCATCGTCTTCGACACGCCGACGCCGACGGCCACGCCCACCCCGCGCTTTCGCAGCTTTATTCCCAACGGCCAGGGCATTTTCGAGCCGCAAAATGGCGACGTAATCCGCGGGCGCACGCCTATCATCGGGACGGTCAACAGCAAGACGGCTTTTAATCCATTTCTGCGCTATGAGCTGTACATTGCGCCCAGCGGGACCGACCAGTGGGGCTGGCTTTATAGCAGCGAGCAGCAGTTCTGGCAGTCGGAGATTTATGTGCTCGACACGACGCAACTGGCGGACGGCTTCTATGACTTGCGGCTGCGCGTCGTCTACCGCGACAGCAACTACGACGAATACTATGTGACGCGGCTGTACGTCGCCAACGCCTCTGCGCCGCCCGCCGTCCATCCCACCGCCACGCGACCTGCGCCGCGCATCCTGGGGCTCTACTTCCCCTTCGACAACATCCGCGTCACCGGCGTCATCGACTTCGTCGGCACCACCGCTGCGCCCAATCTGCTGCGTTGGGAGCTGTACTGGTCGCCCTCCGGCGCCGAGCGTTGGACGTTCATCTTCAGCGACGTCAAACCAGTCGTCAACGGCTACCTGGCGCGGCTTGATCTCAGCCTGCTGCCGGAAGACTCGTTTGATTTCCGTCTGAGAATTGTCCGACAAGATTACACCTACTCGGACTACTATGTGCGTAATGTGGTGGCTGTTCCGCCAACGCCGACGCCGATTCCGCAGCCGCCCAGGCGGTGACGCCGCAATGAACGAACCGTGGAAGAAGCTGTAGACAATATATCGAGAGGGAAGATATCGAGAGGGAAGTTTTGGTCTGGAATTGCGGCAACGCTTATAATCAATAGGATGCGCCGGAAACGTCTGAGGCAATCTCAGCGACCTGGCCGGGAAAACCGTGAACGCTTCATGGTCACAAAGAAGTTGAGCGGGAACCCTGAAGCTCATTGAGAACGTTTGCTGATTGCAACGAGAGGAACAAATTGCTCACAAGCATTCGTTGTAGGTTAAATAAAAAATTTCGGTAATTGGGAGGTTTCTATGAACGAATCAAAATGGCGCAAATTTCTTACCGCAGCCCTGTTGACGGCGCTGCTCGTCACGGCGCTGGCGCCGGTCGTTCTGGCGGCGGAGCAGGCCGCCCCGGCTGCACAGGTGCGCGCATCGGAAGTTTCGGGCACGATCCCCGGCGGACAGTTCGCCAAAATCTGGCTGGGCCTCGTCCCGAATCAGCCCGGCACGGTCACGGTGACGGCGCGCTGGGATCGGTCAAATCCCGAGCGCAACGGCGTGGGCTTCTACGTGTTGACGGAGGCGAACCTTTCCGCCGTCATCAATGGGGCGCGGATCGATCTGAACAACGTCGCCATGGGCGACACCAACTTCTTCCCGCGCGGAGAGGACAACGTTCAGGGCGCCGCTTTCCGCGCCACGGGCGGATCCTACACCATCGTCGTCTACAATGACTCGGCCACCGACGCCAACTTCACGCTGAGCGTTGACAACGGCGTGTTCGTCGACGAGAGCAATCAGGTGCGGCCGGTCGGCGTGGCCGCCGAAGAGGCGACGCCCGCTGCCACCGAAGCTGCGACGGAGGCTCCTGTGGCGGCGACGGTCGAACCGACGGTGGAGGCTGAGGCCGCTGTCGCCGAAGCGACGCCGGAGGCTACGGCTGCGCCGGAAACCACGACAGTCGTTGCAGCCGGCCCCTTCCGCAGCAACAGCGTCAAGGGTGAACTGAACGAACAGTTCGAGCAGCATTATCTCGGCCTGGAGCCGGAGCAGCGCGACGCGGAGATTACGCTGCGCCTCACCTTCGACCCGCGCGACAACCAGGAGCTGGCGCGGCGCATGAGCTTCTGGGTGCTCGACGAGCAGGGACTGCGCCGCTATGAGGCGGGTGCGAGCATCAACGATGTCGCCATTGGTCACGGCAACCGCGTCACCACCCCGGGCGACGAGAATGTCCGCCAGGCGGAGTTCAGGGCTTCGGGCTTTGGCCCCTACACCGTGATCGTCTACAACAACTCGCGCATCCCGGCGACCTATGAACTCGTCGCGACGGGCGCGGTGTTGGTCGACGACGCGCTGCAGACCATCTCCGCACGCGAGGCGGCAGGCGCAACGGCCACCACCCCGGCGGCGACCGCCGCTGCAGCCCCAGACGCAGCCGCAACCGCGGCTCCCGCATCCACCGGTCGCGTGGGTGAACCGGGCGGCACGTATGTGGTCAAAGCCGGCGACACGCTGGCGCTGATCGCCCGCGACATTTACGGCGACTTCCGACTCTATCAACAACTCTGCACCTTCAACAACATTGCGGACTGCAACCGCATCGAAATAGGCCAGGTGCTCAACCTGCCGACGCGAGAGCAGATCGGCGCCGGCGCCGTCGCTCCGGCCACAACGACGGCCGCCACGCCTACCGCCACGCCTGCGACGGCCGCCACGCCTACCGCCACGCCTGCGACGGCCGCCACGCCGGCGACGACGGCGGCCACGCCCACCGTCACGGCGACGGCTGCAACCACGCCCACGACGGCGGTGACGGCCACGGTCCCGACGACGCCCACGGCCGGAGCCCCTGCCACCGCAGCCGGCACGATCGCCGAAATTGCGGCCACCAATCCGAACTTCTCCATTCTGGCGCGGGCGCTGCAGGCCACCGGTCTCAACGCTACGCTCTCGAGCGGTGAATACACGGTCTTCGCCCCGACCGATGCGGCGTTCAACGAGCTGTTGGCGACCACCGGCCTAAACGTCAACCAGCTGTTGCAGGCGCCGGAGCTGGCCCAGATTCTGCAGTACCATGTGCTGAGCGGCAAGGTCAACGCCGCCGACATCACCAACGGCATGCGCGCGACCACCGTCCAGGGCAAGCCGGTGACCTTTGAAGTGCGCGATGGCAACGTCTTCATCAACGGCGCCAGGGTGACCGTCGCCGACATTCCGGCCTCCAACGGCGTCATTCACGCCATCAGCGCAGTGATTCTGCCGCCCGCCGAATAACGGACAACTAGCCTGTAGCCTCCCAACGAAGTGAGGCGCTCGACACAGTGTGAACAACGAGCCGGGTGAATCCCCGGCTCGTTCGTTTTGATAAGCATCGGCGTCGCACGGCGCCGCTCCAACATCTGACGGTTGGAAGCATCCGCACGTTTGTGCTATGATTCACGCATGCCCAGACGATCTATTCATTTCACCACGCCTGTAGACGCCGACCCTGCTCTTCATCGTTCGGAAGAGGAGCCCCTCCCTCCCTATCCTTTGGACGAGACGAAACGCGCAACCAATGCGCCCCCCTCAGCGCTCGCCGGCACGGACCTTTCCGAATTTTTCGGCCCCGCCGGTCCGTTGGCGCAGGCGCTGGAGGGCTATGAGCTGCGACAGAGCCAGCTGCAAATGGCGGAGGCGGTCAAGCGCGCCATTTTAGGCCAACGCCATGCGCTGATCGAAGCGCCGACGGGCACGGGCAAGTCGATCGCCTACCTGGCGCCGGCCATCCTCAGCGGGAAGACGGTCGTCATCTCCACCGCCAACAAATCTTTGCAGAGCCAGCTCTTCCAAAAAGAGATTCCTTTTTTGCGCAAGGTGTTGAACCGTCCCATCTCCGCCGTGATCGTCAAAGGGCGCAGCAATTTCATCTGCACCCTGAAGTGGGAAAAAGAAAGCAAAGAGCAACGCTATATTTCCCTCTACGACCGCATGGACGAGCAGTTCAAGTTCGTGGAGCAGTGGCTGGAGGAAACGGAGACCGGCGACGTCGACGACCTGCCCTTCGTGTTGAACAACGACCTGCGCACGCGCATCGTCAGCTTTCCCGACGATTGTCTGCATAACGACTGCCGGCACTACGAAGACAACTGCTGGGTCAACCGCATGCGCGACGAGGCGGCGCAGGCGCAGGTGATCATCACCAACCATCATCTCCTGCTCAATGCGTTGGGGCTGGGCTACGCAGGCGAGCGCATCCTGCCGCCGGCCTCGATCTATGTGATCGACGAGGCGCACCATCTCGAGCAGATCGCCACCGCCGTCTTTGAGGTGATGGTGACCGACTACACGGTCGAGCAGTTGTTGGGTCGCGCCATTTTCAAGGAACACATCGGCGACGACGAGATCGAACGGCTGCGCCACCTGAACGCGCTGGCTTTTCAGGAGATTTCACAGCGCAGCCGCGACAACTCCTTCGAGCTGACAGGAGATTTGGAGGCGGCGCTCAGCTTAAGCGCTGCGTTGAGCGAGCTTGGCCAGCGACTCAAGCGCGCCAATCCTTACGCTGCGGCGGTCGAACAAGCGGCGAAGCTGGGCGAGCGTCCAGACCCGGAGACGGCCGAGCGCCATCGCTCCTACGAGCTGACGGTGACCGCCATCCACAGCGCCGCCGAAAGTTTGAAAGCCATCGGCGGCAGCCGCAAAGACGGCGCAGTCGTGCGCTACGCCGTACGCATCTTCGACCGCCGTCATGTGACGCTGGAAGTGCACGCTGCGCCGATTCACCCGGCAGACCTGCTCTCCGCCTACCTGTTTCACCCCGAAGACGAGGACGGCGAGGCCGTAGGCCGCACCGTGATCTGCACCAGCGCCACGTTGGCGACCGCAGGCGGCTTCCATCACTACAAAGCGCGCTGTGGCATTCGCGAGGTGGGCGAAGAGCTGATTTTGCCGGCCGTGTTCGACTATCCCCGCCAGGCGCTGCTCTATCAGCCCGCCCTGCCCGCCTACGACTATCGCAACGCCGACGCTTACTACGACGCCGTTGCAGCCGAGATCGAACGTCTTTTGGAGGTCAGCCGAGGCCGGGCGCTCTGTCTGTTCACCAGCTGGAGCGGCCTGCAACAGGTGAGCGACCGCCTGCAGGCCGAACGCGCCGGCGTGGTGTGGCCGCTGCGCGCCCAAGGCGACGCCCCGCGCGAAGCGTTGTTGAGCTGGTTCAAGACGACGCCCTACAGCGTTTTGCTCGCCACGCGCTCCTTCTGGGAAGGCGTGGACATCCCCGGCGAGGAGCTGAGCCTGGTCGTCCTGGACAAGCTGCCCTTCCCGACGCCGGGCGATCCGCTGCACGCGGCGCGCATGCGCGCCCTCGAGGAACAAGGGCGCTCCAGCTTTGACGAATATATGATCCCGCTGATGACGTTGGCGCTCAAACAGGGCTTTGGCCGCCTGATCCGGCGCAGCGACGACTGCGGCGTGGTGGCGATCCTCGACGAGCGGTTGACAAGCAAGGCGTATGGACGCCGCTCTCGCCAGGACCTGCCGCCCGCTCGCTTCACGCGCGAGTTTAAGGACGTCCATCGCTTCTACAGTCAGGCGCTTCGATCGCCCGCCGAATTTGCGCTCAACGTCTGGTCGGTTGGAGATGATGCGCAGAGCTGGCGCTGGCAGTTGGTGCGCCTCTTCGACGGTCGTGCGGAGGCGCGCAGCGGCCGCGCCGAAGCTGCAACGCCGGAACAGGCCGAGATGCACGCAGCGCTCGACGGCCTTCAGGACTTGCAGCGTCGCATCCGTCGCGCCGGCCAAGATTGCAGCCGTTACACCGTCGAGCTGCGCTGCAGCCGTGGCGCTGCGCAATGGCTCGCCGAGGCGCCCGCTCAAGACGATCTGTACGGGCGGTGGGCGCAGGTTGCAAGCGTCTGGCAGGCCGTCCTTCCGCGCGTGGTCAGGGGCGACTGATTTCTTCTGGGTGAATGTGGAGTGTTGATTGCAACCATCCATCAAGCGACGAGACCGAGCGACGAGGCGCCACCATGAACAGGAGACCTGTTGCACCCCGTTCCGAAACCCGACAGCCGCCGAGCTTTTTCTTCTTGCTCTCTGCAGCCGTCGCCGGCTATGTGTTCTATCGCCACGGGGAGACATGGCTGCGCAGCCTGCTGCTTTCGCTTTCCCGCTCCACCTGGGCGAGACGCGCAGTGACCGGTTTCGGCCCGGCGTGGCGCGTCGCCAGCCGCTTCATCGCCGGCGAATCGGTCGATGAGGCCATCGCCGTCGCACGCCAACTCAACGCCAAAGGCCTGAAGGCGGCGCTCGACTATCTCGGCGAAAGCGTCACCCAGGCGGAGGAGGCGAACGCTGCACGCGATCAGATTTTGTTGTTGCTAGACCGCATCCAGGAAAGCGGCGTCGACGCCTATGTTTCGGTCAAACTCAGCCAGCTCGGCGTCAAGATCGCCGAGAATCTGGCGTTGGAAAACCTGCGCGCCATCCTCGCCCGCGCCCAGGCGCATGGCCTGCGCGTGCGCATCGACATGGAGGAGAGCGCGTTGGTGGACACCACGTTCGACATCTATCGGCGTCTGCGCCACGGCGAAGGCTTCGACAATGTCGGCGTCGTGATTCAGGCGTATCTCTATCGCAGCGAAGAGGATGTGCGCCGGTTGATCGAGGAGGGCGCCTGGGTGCGGCTGGTCAAGGGGGCGTACAAGGAGCCGCCCACGGTCGCCTATGCGCGCAAGGCGGACACCGACGCCGCCTTCATCCGGCTGGCGGAGCAGCTGTTGAGCGAACGCGCCCGCGCGCGCGGCGTCCATCTGGCCGTCGCCACCCATGACGACGCCATAATCCGCGCGGTGCAACGCTATGCGGACGCTCATCGCATCCCGAAGGACGCCTACGAGTTTCAGCTGCTCTACGGCATCCGTCGCGAGCGACAAGAGCAACTGGCGGCCGAGGGTCACTGCGTGCGCATCTACGTCCCCTACGGCACGGCGTGGTATCCCTACTTCATGCGTCGGCTGGCCGAGCGTCCGGCGAACCTCTGGTTCTTTGTGACCAACTTTTTCCGGGCGTGAAGGGGGCGCAGTGGCGCATATCTCCGGTCCAGAGGCCGGCGGGGGCAAACAAGGAAACGAGTTTATGTCTTTACAGATCGATCTGCACAAGGAAGCAATTGCTGATTTCTGCCGTTGTTGGCGCGTCGCCGAATTATCGATTTTCGGCTCTGCACCGCGAGAGGATTCCCATGATATGTTGATCGCTGCAAGGGAGGCCTGCGAGTTCAGCGCTGATCTCTCGTGGGATGAGTTCCGCAACAGCTCTTTACATCAGCACGCCATTGCAAAGGCGCTGGAGAATATCGGTCGTTCCTGTTCTGCTCACCTCAGTTGTTAACTTACGTTACACAGAAGATGTTCATTCTCTTTGTGCAACCGGACGCCTCCAATCATTCGCTTTTGTCTCCTGCCCTTTGCCCTCATTCCACCATTGACCTGACAGCCAGGCGCTTAAAATATCACCACGAAGGTGCAAAGACACCAAGAATACGAGGATTTAGCGTTTTTTCCCCTCTTTGAAGTGTCCTTTGTGTCTTAGTGTCTTGGTGGTTGCCCCCTCGCCCTGACTCCTCACAGCGCCTTCAGCGGTCGGTGTGAGAGGATGAGGAATTCGCCAACGCTGACGCCGACCGCGTTGTCTACCTGCGCAACGTGAGTCGTTGAAATTCTCTCCACTGCAAACGCCAGCTTGGTCGAAGCCCATCGATCACCGATAATGGACAGGATTTGATCGTCGCAGAATCGGTGAGCCTGGAGGTGAACTTATGGAAAAACCTTCAGGATGAGCTCCGGAAACGCAAGAAAAAAAAAAAAAAAAAAAAAAAAAAAAAAAAAAAAAAAAAAAATGCAAAGGGATACATGACCATGAAACCGCTTTCCACCACCGTGCAAAGTGTGCCGCCGTCCCCCACCACCATGATGATGCAGCGCGGGCGAGAGCTGCGCATGGCGGGCAAGGATGTCGTCAACCTGGCCGGCGGCGAACCCGACTTCGACACCCCGCGGCATATCGTTGAGGCGGGCGTTCGCGCCATCGAGGCGGGCGACACGCACTATCCGCCCGCCTTCGGCACGCCGGCGCTGCTCGACGCCATCGTGAACAAGCTCAAGCGCGAAAACAACGTCCATCACATCACGCCGGCGCAGATCATGGTGACGCCTGGCGCAAAGTGGGCGCTCTTCGCTGCGTTGGCCGCCCTGCTGGAGCCGGGCGACGACGTCATGATCCTCGATCCTTCCTGGGTCAGCTATGCGCCGATGATCCTGCTCCATCGCGGCAACCCGGTGCGCGTGCCGCTCTCCGGCGCAGATCACTTTCGCGTCACCGCCGACCTGCTCGAACAATACGTCACCCCGCGCACCAAAGCGCTGATGGTCAACAGCCCGAACAACCCGACCGGCCGCGTGCTCACCCGCGCCGAGATCGACGCCATCGTGTACGTCGCCCAACAGCACGATCTTTACGTGATCAGCGATGAAATCTACGAACACATTATCTACGATGACCACGTGCACTATAGCCTGGCCGCCGAGCCCGGAATGGCCGAACGCACGATCATCGTCAACGGCTTTAGCAAAGCCTACGCCATGACCGGCTGGCGACTCGGCTGGCTGGCGGGGCCGGAGCCGATCGTCAAACTGGCGCGCGTCTACCAGACGCACAGCGCGCAGTCCGCCGCCAGCTTCACCATGGCCGCCGGCGTGGCCGCGCTCAACGGGCCGCAGGAGTGCGTCAAGGAGATGGTGGCCGTCTACGACCAACGCCGGCGCATGGTGCTCGACGCCTTCGAGGAAATTCCCGGCATCGAGTGTCCGCCAGTGGAGGGCGCGTTTTACGTCTTCCCGCGCTTCACGCAGACGCGCAAAAGCAGCCTGGAGATCACGCAGGCGCTGATCGACGAGGCGCTGATCGTAGGCACGCCGGGCAGCGCCTTCGGCCCGGCCGGCGAAGGCCACGTGCGCTTCAGCATCGCCGAGCGCACGCAGGACCTGGAGAAGATGCTGGAGCGTATGGCGAAGGTCGTCCCAACGTTGTAAAAACGCAGAGAAACCCCTATGCGAGTGTTGCTTGTTCGTCACGGACAATCGGAGAACAATGTGCTGGCCGACAAGATGACGTACGACGAATACATCGCCACGCGCAGCCATGAACCTGACCTGACGCCGGTCGGCGAAGAGCAGGCCCGGCGTCTGGCGCAGTTCTTCGGAGACGCGGCGCAATCCGACGCCGACCTCACCGAGCGCCGCGCCAGCATCAGCGAGCAGCCGGTGACCGCCCTCTACACCAGCCCGATGTTGCGCGCGCTGCGCACGACCGCGCCGCTGGCCGCTGCGCTCGGCCTGGCGCCTGAAGTCTGGGTGGACATTCACGAGCACGGCGGCCTCTTCACCGGCGACCCACGCAACGGAACGGCCGTCAACTTCTCCGGCATGGGCAGGGCGGAAATGCAGCAGCGTTTCCCAGGCTTTCTCCTGCCGCCGGAAGTGACCGAAGACGGCTGGTGGTGGAACGGCTACGAAGAAATCGAACATTGCACGGCGCGCGCACGGCGCGTCGCCGAGACGTTGTGCGCATGGGCGAAGACGCGCAAGGACGAGGTCATCCTGCTGGTGACGCACGGCACCTTCATGGATCAACTGCTCAAGGCGCTGATCGGCGCAGGCGAACAGCCGAACTTTTTCTTTTCTCATCTCAACACAGGCGTCAGCCGCGTGGACTTTTTAGAGGGCGGCCTGATCGCGGTGCGCTATCTCAACCGCGCGCCGCATCTGCCGCTGGAGCTATATACGCGCTGATCGCATGCGCCCGTTTAGGCAAGCGTAGCAATATGGCGAGCGCTTTCACTCTATACAGACCATGTCGATTTTAACAGCTACGAACCTGGGCGTTTCCTTCGGCGACTACGATGTCTTCATGGGGGTTTCGGCCTCGATTGCGAAAGACGCCAAGATCGGCCTCGTCGGCCCCAATGGCATCGGCAAGACCACGTTGCTGCGCGTGCTGGCCGGCCTGCTGCAGCCGACGACCGGAAGCGTGACGCTGGCGCGCGGGGCTCGCATCGGCTACCTGCGCCAGGAAGCGATCGACGCTTTTGCAGGTCGAAACAACACCTTGCACGACGAAATGCTGACCGTCTTCGCCGATCTGCGGCGCCAGGAGGCGGAGCTGCGTCGACTCGAGCAGCGCATGGCCGAAAAACCCAGTGAAGCGTTGCTGGCCGACTATAGCGCCGCGCAGGAGCAGTTCGAGCGCGCCGGCGGCTACGAGTACGAAACGCGCATCGGACAAGTGCTCTACGGCCTCGGCTTTACGCGCAGCGAGTGGAATCTGCAAATCTCGATGTTGAGCGGCGGGCAGAAGACGCGCGCCCTGTTGGCGCGTTTGCTGCTCGAAAAACCCGACCTGCTCATCCTCGACGAGCCGACCAATCACCTTGACATGCAGGCGGTCGAATGGCTGGAAGGAATGTTGCGCACCTGGGAGGGCGCATTGTTGGTGGTCTCCCACGACCGCTATTTTCTCGACAACGTGGTGAATCGCATCTGGGAACTGAGCCGGTCGGGCTTTGAAATTTACAGCGGCAACTACAGCCACTATGTGCAACAGCGCCAGGAACGCTGGGAGCGCCGCGAGGCGGAGTTCCTGGCAGCCAAAGAACGGTTTCTGAACGAACTGGACTACATCAAACGCAACATCGCCCGCGACGCCACGCGCGCCCAGGCGGTGGGGCGACTGCGCCGACTGGTGCGCGAGGTGCGCGTCGTGGAGGCGGGCGGCCTTGACCTGCTGCTCCGCAAAAATTGGGGCCAGGTCATGGAGGAGGTCGACATTTCAGAGGCGAAATGGGGCGTCATGGACGTCGAGCAGGCGATCAAAAGGCTGCGCAACCCCCTGGTGCGACCGCCTCAGCTCAACCTCAAGCTCAAATCGACGCTGCGCAGCGGCAACCTCGTCCTGCGCACGACTGCACTGACGATCGGCTATCCGGGCAAAACGCTCTTCACCGCCGAGCCGCTCACGCTCGAACGCGGGGAGTGCGCCGCGCTGATCGGCCCCAATGGCAGCGGCAAGACGACCTTCTTGCGCACGTTGATGGGCGAGCTGGCGCCGCTTGCAGGCCAAATCAAGTTCGGCGCCAGCCTGAAGATCGGCTACTTCTCTCAGGCGCACGAGCGATTGAATCCGGACAACACGGTGCTCGATGAGCTGCTCCGCCACAAGCAGATGTTGCTCGGCCCGGCGCGCGACTATCTGGCGCACTATCTTTTCCGAGGGGAGGATGTCTTCAAGCCGGTGCGGCTGCTCAGCGGCGGCGAGCGGGCGCGGCTGGCGCTGGCCATCCTGGCGCTCGAAGGCGCCAACTTCCTGCTGCTGGACGAGCCGAGCAACCACCTCGACATTCCGGCGCAGGAGGTGCTGCAGCAGGTGCTCGAAGAGTTCGACGGCTCGATCCTGCTCGTCTCGCACGACCGCTATCTGATCGACCGCCTGGCGACGCAGGTGTGGGAGCTGCGCAATGGGCGCTTGGAGGTCTTTCCAGGAACCTACGCCGAGCTGCAGGCAGCCCGCCAACAGGCCGCCGAGCGCGCCAGGCAGAATGCGCCCGTGCAATCAGACCGGCGCAACGACTACGAGGTCGGCAAACAGATGCGCGCCGAAGAGCGTCGCCGGGCGCGGGCCATCGCCGAAGCGGAGAGTCGAGTGCACATGCTGGAGGCGCGCCTCGTTGAGCTGGAAAAGGCGCTCCATGCGGCGACCGAAGCGCAGGACCTCGACGCGATCCAGCAAATCGGTCGGGCGTATGCGGAGACCGAGGCGGAGCTGGACGCCGCCATGGAAGCCTGGATGCAGATGGCCTAGGCGGCGCTGGTATGCAAAGCGGCATGAAATGCTCGCCGCAGTCTTCCAGGAAGCTTCAGAGCTTCCTGGAAGATGCATGCTTCGCCTACGAGGCGGCCGCGCTTTAATCCGACAATCTTGTCAGCGCCGGCTCGAAGTGTGCTTCGTCGGTCAACCCACCGGCCTACGCTCTATCGGCGGCGTGTGGCTGGGGAGCCGCGCCTCCGTTGTGTGCGTGCAAGGGAAGCTCCGCAAAGATCACGTTGCTGCCCGGCACTCTGCTGAAGCTAAAGCCGAGTTTCTGGCAGATGCGGCGCATGCCCTCGTTCTCCGGCAGAATCTCGGCGACGATGCGATCGAGCTTTTCATCGCGACCGATCTGAATCAGGCGTCTGAGCAGCTCGGTTCCCAATCCGGTGCGCTGATATTGATCGCTGATTAGGATGGCGAATTCGCCGTCGTTCGTCCCCTGCAGTTTGGTCAGCTGCCCCATGCCTACAATCTGCACGCGGCCGCGGTCGTCTCTGCGCTCGGCCACAAGCGCCATTTCCCGGTCATAGTCGATGAAACAGAGCATCGCAAGCTGCTCATGAGACATCAACTGCGCCGGCGAGACAGGATGGAAGTAGCGCAGGTAGATGCTGTAGGGCGAAAGCGTGCGGTTGAAGGAGGCCATCATCGGCTCATCTTCTGGACGGATGGGGCGGATGTACACCTCTTCCTGATTCTGCAGGGTGAAAGAGCCGCTGTATTGCGCCGGGTAGGGGCGGATGGCAGGGCGCGGCAGCTCCTCCTCGCTCATCTCCGGGTCGTGCAGGACGATGCGAGCGTCGAGCGCGACGATCTGCTCCGGCGAGGCCAGCAGCGGGTTGATGTCGATCTCTTTGATCCAGCGCTGTTCGACGACGAGTTGACTGAAGCGCACGAGCAGCCGCGCCAGCGCCTCGGTGTCCACCGGCTTGCGCCCGCGGACGCCCTGCAGCGCCTCCCAGATTTTTGTTTGCTCCATCATGCGTCGCGCCAGCGTGGTGTTCAGCGGAGGAAGCCCCAACGCGCGGTCTCGATAGACCTCGACGAGCACGCCGCCTGTGCCGAAGAGCAAGACCGGCCCAAACTGCGGGTCGATGCTGCTGCCGATAATCAGCTCGTAGCCATCTAACTTCACCATGGGTTGCACGGTGACGCCCTGGAAATGCTGCGCGCCGTGTCGTGCTGTGACGGCGGTGCGAATTTCCTCAAAAGCCCTGCGCACCGCCTCTTCATTCTGCAAATTGAGCTGCACGCCTTTGACGTCCGATTTGTGCGTGATCGTCTCGGAGTTGAGTTTGAGCACCACCGGATACCCGATCGCCTGCGCCTCCTTGACCGCTTCGTCGACGGTGAGAGCGAGGCGAGTCTCGACGGTGGGAATGCCGTAGGCGGCGAAGATCTGCTTGGACTCGAACTCGGTCAGGATCGTGCGTCCTTTTTCGCGCACCTGATCGATCAGGCGTCGCGCCCGGTTGCGATGCATGGCCTCGGCTTCGCTGGCCACCGGCAACGAAGGCGTTTCGTAGATGCCTTTCAGGTTGTAGCTGTAGCGCCACATGTAGTTGAAGACCTGCGCCGCCGTGTCCGGATAGGGGAAGGTGGGGATGCTGGCGCGGTTGAGGATGGAGATGCCGGCGGCGACGTCGGCGCCGCCCATCCAGCTGGCCAGCAGCGGCTTGTTCCCCAACGTGGGGGCCACCTTGCGAACCTCCTCTGCGGTGCGCGTGGGGTCGGTCATGTCCTGGGGCGTCAGGATCACCAACAGGCCGTCGGCCTGCTTGTCCTTGGCCGCCACCTCGAGCGCCTTGGCGTAGCGCTCCGGGCTGGCGTCTCCCAGAATGTCGATCGGGTTGCCATGGCTCCAGGCCGGCGGCAGGAAGCTGTTCAACTCGGCGAGCGTCTGTTCGGAGAGTTCGGTCAACTTGCCGCCGCCCAAAATGAGCGCATCAGTGGCGAGCACGCCTGGCCCGCCAGCGTTGGTGACGATCGTGAGGTTGGGGCCCTGGGCGCGCGGCTGTTTGGACAGTACTTCCGCCATGTAGAAGATGTCGGCGATGCGGTCGACGCGCAGCACGCCCACGCGGCGGAAGGCGGCGTCGAGCACGTCGTCGCTGCCGGCGAGCGACCCGGTGTGCGAGGCGGCGGCTTTGGCGGCGGCGGCGGTGCGGCCGGCTTTGATCACGATGATCGGCTTGGCGAGCGCGACCTCGCGCGCCGCGGAGAGAAAGCGCCGCGCGTCGCCGATCGTCTCCATGTACATCACGATGGCCTTGGTGCGCGGGTCATCGCCGAGATAGTAGATCAAATCCGCCCAGTCCACATCGAGCATCGAGCCGATCGACACGAAGGCGCTGAAGCCGACGTTCTCCTCCAGGCTCCAGTCGAGCACCGAGGTGCAGAGCGCGCCGCTTTGGCTGATGAAGCCGACGCTGCCCGGCAGCGCCATGCCTTTGGCGAAGGTGGCGTTGATGCCGGTGAGCGGGCTCATCACGCCCAGACAGTTCGGGCCGATGATGCGCATCTGTGCGTTGCGGGCGATCTCCAGGATCTGCTGTTCCAACTTAGCGCCCTCTTCGCCCGTCTCTTTGAAGCCGGCGGAGATGATGATCGCTCCTTTGACGCCGGCCTCGACGCATTCTGCGATGACGCCCGGCACCGTCGGCGCCGGCGTCACGATCACGGCCAGGTCGACCTGATCCGGCACATCTTTAATCGACGGATAGGCGCGAATGCCGAGCACGTTCGTGCGGTTGGGGTTGACCGGGAAGACGGTTCCTCCGAAGGGGTTCTTGATCAGATTCCAGAGCAATGTGCGTCCTACGCTGCCCTCTTTTTCGGTCGCACCGATCACGGCGACGTTGCGCGGCTTGAAGATGGCGTCCAACGGGTGGCGGCGAAACGCTGTTTTTAATTCTGATGGGGCTTTTCCTGTGCTCATTTGAATTTCTCCATAAAATTTTCGAGCCGAAAACTTTTCTATCTTACAGGCGACTCTCGTTCAACAGCGCCTGTAGTTTTTGTTCCGACAGCGGCTTCAGGTCAAATCCTGCCGCCCCGGCCATGAGCACCTTTTCACGGTCACCGGGGAGATCGAGCGTCGTCAACACGATTTTGGGCGCCCGGGCGAGCGATGCGTGATCCTCAAGCGACCGCAATGTCCGCAAGGTGTTGCGAAGCGGAGGATAGCCGACGAGGATGACCATCGTCGGGCGCTCTTCGGGAATTTCTTCGGTTTCAGGCAGGAGGATCTCCACGCGGCGCCCCGCCGCCTGTAAAGCATCGATTAACAGATTCTCAGCATGCTTCAGCCGCGTCACCAACAATACAAGCGGCGCTGCGTCGTCAACAGCTTTTTCTGTCGGCGCATCTTCGAGCACGGCTCTCCAGGGGATGCGCACGGTGAAGCGGCTGCCTGCACCCTTGCGGCTCTTGATGGCGAGGCTCCCTCCGTGCAGGGCGGTCAATCGATGAACGAGCGTGAGGCCGAGGCCGGTGCCTTCATAGCGACGATTTAGTCTGCCGTCCAGTTGGATGAAAGGATGAAAGAGCCGTTGCAGGTCGTTCTCTTCGATGCCGATGCCCGTGTCCCAGACCGTCAGCGCCAGGCAGTCGTGGCTTTTGTCTCGCTCCACCTCCAACCCGAAGGAGCCTCCTTCGGGCGTGAATTTTATGGCGTTCGAGAGCATGTTCACCAACACCTGGCGCAATCTCCGCTCGTCGGCGATGAGCGGGGGCAGGTCCGGCTCAATCCTGTACGTGAAATGCAGGCGTCGAGCGTCGATGTTGGCCTGTTCGATGGCGGCGCGGCAGAGGGCGTCGATGTCAACCTCTTGCGCCAACAGATGAAGTTTGCCCGACTCGATGCGCGCCACATCGAGCACATCGCTGATGAGAGAAAGCAGATGTCTGCTGCTCTGGCCAATGCGCTCCAGAGCCTGGCGCTGCTGCTCGGTGATCGCGCCGTAGGCTTCTTCGCTCAACAGATCGGTCATGCTGATGATCACACTGAGCGGCGTGCGCAGCTCGTGGCTCATGGCCGCCAGAAATTCATCCTTCATGCGCGAGGCGCGCGCCATCTCCTGATTGGCGGCGCGCAGGGCGGCGGTCTGCTCCGCCAGCCGCTGTGCGAGCAGCGCGCGCTCGCGTTGCAGGTCGGCCTCGGCGCGTTCGCGCTCGCTGAGCTCCGTCTGCAGCCGATGGCTGAGTTCGGCGTTGTACAGCGCAATCGCAGCAAATGCGGCGAAGGCGCCGATAATCTCAACGTGAACGTCGCTGAAGCAATGAGGTTCGCTGTGGCTGACGTTCAACAATCCAAGCATTCTGCCGTTGGCTATCAAAGGGGCGCCGATCCAGGAGCGGATGTTTTCATTGCCGGGGCGCGGCTTCCAGCGAGAATCCTGGCTTGTATCGGCGATGTACACGGGCCTGTGTTGGGAAAGCGCTGCATGAACATGCGGCAATTCAGAGACGCGCAACTTAAAGGGTTCCGTGCGGAGAGGGAAGACCGAACGTCGCTCCGCCGTCGAGAGCCAATCGCCTTCCAGCAGCATGATGGAGGCGCTCTCGTAGTGTACAAGTCTGGCCAGCTCTTCTAAAATGCGGGGAAGCACGACCGACAGCTTCAGATCGGCGGTGATCGTCTGCGCCGCCTCAAGCAAAATTTGATTCAGATCGCGCCGCGCGTCTTTCATAAAGAATCCCGGCGACTCCCGTCAAAAAATCCCATCAAAAAAAATACGTTGGCGCTCGAGCGCAGTGCAGCAGAGCGCATGCCGTCCCCCGTTCAGGCGGCGAGGCGATGGAGCAATTTGCAGTAGGCTCGTTGTCCTCGCCGGAAATTCGCCAGACGGAAAAATTCATTGGGCGAATGTTGACGCTCGTCGTTCAAGGCGAAGCCGAAGCTCACCGTGTAGGCCCCCAGCGACTCCAGAAACATCGCCGTCACCGGAATGCTGCCGCCCGACCGCGCCAGGAAAGGCTCCTTGCCGTATTCCTCCACCAGCACGTCGCGTGCGGCGAGGTTGCCCGGATGATCGGCAGGCATCAGGTAGGGCAGGGCGCCGTTGTCCAGGATTGTCGTTTTCACGCGCACGCCGGGCGGCGTATGGCGCTCTACGTGCGCCTTGACCAGGTGAGCGATCTTCTCCGGGCGCTGGTTCGCCACCAGACGGCAGGTGATCTTGGCGTGCGCCTCGCTCGGCAGCACGGTCTTGACTCCTTCGCCCTGGAAACCTCCCCAGACGCCGTTCACCTCCAGCGTAGGCCGCGCCCAGGCTCGCTCGAGCGGCGTGTAGCCCGGCTCGCCGAAGAAGGCGTCGATGTTCAGCTTGCGAAGCACCTCCTCTTCGTCGTAGGGAACGCGCGCGATCTCGGCGCGGTCCGCTTCGCTGAGCGGGACGACGTCGTCGTAAAAGCCTTCGACCAGAATGCGGCCGTCCGCGCTGCGCATCGAGGCCAGGATGGCCGCCAGCGCGTGGATGGGGTTCTGAATCACGCCGCCATACAGCCCGGAGTGGACGTCGTAGGCCGGGCCCACCACGTCGATCTGCAGGGCGCACAGTCCTTTCAGCCCCACCAACAACGCCGGCTGCTCTTCGCTCCACTGGCCGCCGTCGGCGCTGAGGATGAAGTCGCACGCAAATTTCTCCTTGTGCGCAGCGATGAAGGCCGGCAGCGTGGGGCTGCCGATCTCTTCCTGCCCCTCGAAGAAACATTTCACATTCACGGGCAGGCCGCCCTCCGTTTTTAACAGGGCCTCCAACGCCAGCACCGGCGCCAGCATGTTGCCCTTGTCGTCGCTTGCGCCACGCGCATAGACGCGTTCATCTTTGATCACCGGCTCAAAGGGCGGACGCTCCCACAGCTCAAGCGGATCGACCGGCTGCACGTCGAAATGGCCGTAGATCATGACGGTCGGCTTGCCCGGCGCATGGAGCCAGTCTGCATAGACGACCGGATGGCCGCCCGTCTCCATCATCTCGACGTGCTCCATCCCGGCGTTGCGCAGCTGCGTCATCACCCATTCGCCCGCCCGGCGCACGTCGGCCGCATGTTCTGGAAGGCTGGAGATGCTGGGGATGCGCAAAAAGTCGAGCAATCGTTCGGTGAAGTTTGCCTGATGCGTCTCAAGGTAGGATTGCCAGTTCATTGCAGGGTTCCTTTACTGGGTCGCGCTGAAGATTCTTCTAAACCTGTATGATAGCCGCGCCCCTCCAAAACAGGAAACCTTCAGCATGGACTGAAAGACAACCGCCCGGCTTTGCTGCAGCAGCCGGATCGGCTCCGCCGCCGGTCCGTTCACGGTTTTTTGTGTAAATGTGGGCTCTTCGTCGCCATCTTCCAGGAAGCTCGGGGCTTCCTGGAAGATGATTGCCTGACCCATAGGTCGGTTGAGCGGAGTGTAAAAAATTCTGAACACGAAGCAGTGGAACGGACAGATTCCCCTACACCGATGAGCCGCCGCGCCCGGTCTCGATGCGCTTCCAGGCGGCGACGACGGCGATGGTCACCACAGCCGCCAGAATCGCCTCAAACACAGCCTGAGGAATGACCACGGCCACGATTTCGAAGGTGAAAACCTGCAGCAGGATCGCCAGCCCCACGACCAGCACAGTGTTGGTGAGCGAGCCTGCGACGCCCGCCGCGCCCAGGGCCGCGATTTCGTTGCCTCCGCGCAGGCTTTTGTACACCCACCATGCGGCGGGGCCGATCAACAGACGGGGGAGAAAGATGATGATGAAAGCGGCCACCCAACCCATCGTCGGATTGTTGGCGTAGGCCGGCGAGGTCGTCACCACGCTGGCGAACTTGATGAACGAATCCAGTGCGAAGACCAGGCCGACGACGGCGCCGACCAGCGGACCTTCCAGCACGCCGCCGATGATCGGGGGAACCTGCATGATCGTCGCCGACGCCGTCACGTTGGGCACCGGAAAGTATCCCAGCCCTGTGAGCGCCAACACGGCGGAGATGGCGATCAATACGCCGGCGACCACAATGCTACGCGTTGAGATGTTCACGGTTCACTCCTCCTTTTGGGTTATTGAAAATGATTTTGATGGATTCGATTCCCCTCCAAAGTCAATTATACCGCTGACTCGCCAAGAAAATCGTTCGCCGCCGGCAGCCCGTAACAGGAGGCGGCCCTGATCACCCCGTTGACCACCGCCTGCGCCAACACATCCGCCGCCGCCATGCCGACCATATCGGTGTGCGCTTTCACCTCGCCATACGATAGCGCAAAAATGACGTCGCCGTCAATGGTGGAGAAAACCGGCCGGATGGCGCGCGCCAGGCCGGCCTGCGCCTGTTGCGCCACTTTGGCCATCGCCGCCTTGCTGAGAAGCCCATTGGTGGCGACGACCGCCAGCGTGGTGTTGAGCCCCGCAAAATGAGGCGCCTCCCCCGCCTTCAGCAGCTCCACAGCATCGACGAATCCTGTGAAGCGTCCCTCGGCGTCATGTTGGCGCACGCCCGCCAACACTCTGCCTGTGCGCGGGTCGCTGACCGCGCCGAAGGCGTTGACGACCGCCAGCGCCGCCACCACCAGCCCGTTGGAGAGATGCATAGCCGCGCTGCCGACGCCCGCCTTGCACGCCCAGGCCATGCCGCGGCCTTTGCCGACCGACGCGCCCACGCCGGCGCCGACGTTGCCCTGCTCGACCGGTCCGGCGTGGGCGGCTTCGCACGCCGCGTAGCCTGCTTCGGGGCCGGGCCAGGCGTCGGCTCGCCCCACCGGCAGATCGAAGAGGATCGCCGCCGGCACGATGGGAACGCGGGCGAAGCCTGTGTCGAAACCCACGTCGCGCTCCCTGAGCCAGCGCATGACGCCGTCGGCGGCGGCCAGCCCGAAGGCGCTTCCCCCCGCCAGCACGACTGCGTGCACGCGTTCGACGGTGTTTTCCGGTCGCAGGAGATCGGTCTCACGCGTGCCGGGGGAGCCGCCCCGCACATCGACAGCCGCGACGGCGCCTTCCGGCGGACAGAGGATCACCGTGCAGCCGGTGGCCGCCTCGAAATCCGACCAATGGCCAACGCGAAAACCGGGAACGGCGGTCAATGTGTCATTCATTGCAGCGCTCTCCTTCAAGCAAGCCCGAGGTAGCGGATGGCGGCCAATACATACAGGCGCGTCGCCGTCTTGATCTCATCGATGCTGACCCATTCGTCGATGTGGTGGGGGATGTGAATGTCGCCGGGGCCGCAGGTGACGATAGGGATGCCCTTGCGTGCGTTGAGAATGGTGCCGTCGGTGGAGCCGGGCACGCCGCCGTACACCGGAGACTGACCCGTGAGATCGGCGTAGGCGCTCGCCAGCGCGGCGACTACGGGATGCTCGGGATCCGTGAAGGTGGGATGGCGCACTTCCAGCACGCGAAATTCGTAGCGCAGCCCGGCCTCGCCCGCCGCAACGCTCTGCAGAAGGGTCTCAATCTCGCGCGCCAGGGCATCGGGGTCCTGCCCTGGAATCAGACGAATGTCCAGCACGGCCTCCGAGGCGCCCGGCATGACGTTTTTCTGCGCTTCGCCGTGACCGCGCGCCGGGCTCATCACGATGGTGGGCGTGATGCTCGGTTTGCCAAGGAAGGGATCGACGCCATGCTCGGCCATGATGCGCTGCTCCAACGAACGGAGCAGGGAAAGAAATTTCGCCAGCGGATAGGCGCTGTTGACGCCGGTCAGCGGCATGGCGCCGTGCGCCATCACGCCGTGCAGAAGGACGTGAATCCACATCACCCCTTTTTGCGTCACGCAGAGATGGTTCTCCTCCGGCTCGCAGATGATGGCGGCGCTTACCCGGTCGGCCCAGCCGCGCTCGACGAAATGCTTGACGCCGATCATGTCGCCCTCTTCGTCGCAGAGCGCGCCCAGCAGCAGCGTCCCTTTCAAGCGCACGCCGCTTTGCACGATGGCCTTGATCGCCGTCAGGGCGGCGACCAGCCCCGCCTTCATGTCATTGGCGCCGCGCCCGTAGATGCGACCGCCCCGAATCACCGCGCTGAAGGGCGGATCGCTCCACGCCGCCGGGTCTCCTTCCGTGACAACGTCGGTGTGCCCCTCGAACATCAACGTCGGACCCTCCGCCATGCGGTGGAGAGCGATCACGTTGGGGCGCCCTGGCTGGACAAATTCAAAGTGCGTCTCCAGACCGATCTCTCGACAACGCGCCTCCACCCAGCGCGCAGCGGCCTCCTCGCCCTGGCCGCTTTCCGGCTTCCAGACGCTGGGGATACGCGTCAGCTCCTGCACCCAGCGAATCAGCTCTTCGTCGTCAATACAGGCGAGCGCCTGTCGCTCCACTTCCGACAGCACGGTTTTGCTCCTTTGTTCGACTGTTCAGGATGTCACGCCGAAGGCGATGATCTACGAATGGATCACAGGTTCGACTCCCGACCGGCCGTCTCGCACGCCGCAAGAGGAATCACAAGATTGCGTCGGAGCCAATGACTCCATGAGGTGTGGTCCAGATCTCACGTGAACGTCGGCCACGGCGTTCGCCAGAGAACCACCCACAACAAGATGCTCAGCGCAATGACCACCCAGTCGAGGCCGGTGAAGTGCAGGTCGACAAATTTCGTGCGCCCTTTGCGCCCCAGGTAGCAGCGCGCCTCCATCGCCACGATCAGCTCTTCGGCGCGGCGCAGGGTGTTGACGAAAAGCGGCACGATCAAAGGCAGGCGGGCGCGCGCCATGCGGTCGGGACGCCACCAGGGCTCACCGCCGAAATCGCCCCCGCGGCTGGCCTGCGCCTTGGCGATGCGCTCCATCTCTTCGGCGATGGTGGGGATGAAGCGCAGCGCAATGATGTTGGCGAGCGCAAACTCGTGCACCGGCAGCCCAATGCGCTGCAACGGCGCCAGCAGCGTCTCGATCCCGTGCATAATGTGCGAGGCAGTCGTCGTCAGCGTGAGCAGGCTGACGAGGAAGAGAAAGATGACCAGACGCAGCGCGCCCAAAATCACCAGCTCGATCAGGCAGGGGGTGATGCGCACGAATCCCCATTCCCAGTATACGGTTTCGCACACGGAGAAGCGCCCTTGAAAAAGCAGCTGCATCAGCATCAGGACGACGATGAAGGGAGCGGCCGGCAGCAGGCCGCGCAATACGTAGCGCACCTCGATGCGCGCCAGACGCGTTACGCCCATCAACAGGGCGACCAACAACAAAGTCGCCAGCACGCTGCGCGTGGAGGTCGCCGCCAGCGCCACGAAGAGGGCGGCCAGCAGCTTGGTGCGCGGATCGAGCCGATGCACAATCGATTCGGTTGGGATGTACTGGCCGACGGTGACGTTGCGCAGATACTCGAACTCGCTCATCTCGCCTGCCCTCCTGCTGCGGTCTCCGCCAGGACGGCGCCGCGCGCCAACAAGAGTTCGGCGATCGCCGCCTCGGCCTGCTCCAACGTGTAGATGACGGCGTCAGGAGGCAGCAGGCCCTGCGCCTTCAACGCCTCGGCGACCTGCGTCATGTCCGGCGCGTCCAGCCCGATGGCGCGCAGTTCGGACGCCCGGCTGAAGACTTCGGCGGGCGTTCCCGCCATCACCGTCCGACCCTCGGCGATCACATAGATGCGGTCGCAGATTTCGGCGAGCTCCTCCATGTTGTGGGAGATGATCACCAGCGTCACACCCTGCTTGTGCAGGTCGAGGATATGGCGCATCAACTGGCGCCGCGCCTGCGGATCGAGTCCGGCGGTCGGTTCGTCGAGCACCAACACTTGCGGTTCGAGCGCCAGCACGCCCGCGATCGCCACGCGACGCATCTGGCCGCCGCTCAGGCCGAAGGTGATGCGATCTTTGAACTCCTCGAACGGCAGCCCGACCGCCTCCATGGCCCGCCGCACGCGGGCGCGCACCTCCTCCGCTTCCAGCCCTTGCTTGCGTGGACCATAGGCGATGTCGTCGCCGACGTACTGCTCGAAGAGCTGCGCCTCCGGCGTTTGAAAGACCAGGCCGACGGCGCGGCGCACGGCACGCAGGTCGACGTTGGGGTCGGCTAAATTTTGGCCCAACACCCACACCTCCCCTTCATGCGCCTTCAACAAGCCGTTGAAGTGTTGAATGGCGGTCGATTTGCCTGAGCCGGTGTGGCCGATCACGCCGATGATTTCCCCGCGCTGCACCTCGATGTTGATGTCTTCGATCGCCTTCACCTCCAGGGGCGTGCCGCGCATGTAATAGTGGGCCACGCGGCGAAGGGAAAGAAGCGGCGCGCGAGAAGAGGAGCGAGGAGCGGAAGGGGCGAAGTCATCTTCTGTCCCTTTTCTCTCATTTCTCCCTTCATTCCGCTGTTCTTTGCGTCTCTGGGGTGAAGCCCGGTTCTCATGGCAGCAGGCGATCACGGCGGCGGCGATCTCCTGGGGAGTGAGCAGATCGGGCGGGAAGGCGGGAAAGCGGCGGTGGAGCGCCTGCGCCAGCTCGCTGACGTGCGGGACGTCCAGGCTCAGGGCGCGCAGTTGATCGAGCTGCTGGAAGATCGCGCGCGGGGGGCCTTGCAGGGCGATTTTGCCCTCATGCAGGACGATCACGCGGTCGGCCTCGATGGCTTCGCGCATGAAGTGTGTGACCGCAACAATCGTCACGCCCTCCTCTTGGTTCAACCGGCGGGCGACCTCCAGCACTTCCTGGCGGCCGAGCGGATCGAGCATCGCCGTCGCTTCGTCCAGCACGAGCACGGACGGCTGCATCGCCAGCACGCCGGCGATGCAGATGCGCTGCTTTTGACCGCCCGAAAGCAGATGCGGCGCGCGATGGCGGAACGGCAGCATATCGACGCGCGCCAGCGACCACTCGACGCGGCGCTGGATTTCCTGTCGCTCCACGCCGAGATTCTCCGGCCCAAAGGCGACGTCCTCCTCGACGATCGTCGCTACGATCTGGTTGTCCGGCTGTTGAAAGACCATGCCCACCGTGCTGCGAATCTCGCGCAGATGGCGGCGCTCTTTCGTGTTCCAGCCGTTGATCCAGACATCGCCCTGCGTCGGCAACAAGAGCGCGTTCAGGTGTTTCGCCAGCGTGGACTTGCCGGAGCCGTTGTGACCAAGCAACACGACATATTCGCCCTGCTCGATGGTCAGGTCGATCCCGCGCAACGCCTGCACGGCTCCGCCTTCATGTTGATAGGTGTAGTGGAGGTCCTCGATGCGAATGATCGGCGCCATAAAAATGAAACTGGGAAGCGAAGATAAGAATGAGAGAGATTTTTTACGTTTTTATCATCGATCTGCGACCTCAATCTGTCAACAAAATCATATCATTGCGATGCACGGCCACATCGCCGTAGGTGTAGCCCAGGATCGTCTCGATCTCATCGGAGCGGCAGCCGGCGATCTTGCGCAGATCGGCGGCGGTGTAGCTGGCGATGCCACGCGCCAGCTCGCGACGTTCGCCGTCGAGAATCAAGACCGTATCTCCGCGCAGAAAATTGCCCTCGACCTTGCGGATGCCGGCGGGCAACAGGCTGCGGCCCTTGTGGCAGATGGCGAAGGCCGCGCCTTCGTCGACGACCAGGCGGCCCGCCGGCTTTGGCCCCGCCAGAATCCAGGCCTTGCGGCTCTCGATGCGGCTGGTGAGCGCCGGAAAGCGCGTGCCGACCGCCTCGCCGGCGACCACGCGTAGGATCACGTTCGGTTCGCTGCCGGCGGCGATCACCACGTCGACGCCGGCGTGGCGCGCTGTGTTGGCGGCCTGGAGCTTGGTCGCCATGCCGCCGGTGCCCAGGCCGCTGACGCTGCCGCTGGCGATGGCCTTGAGCGTCTCGTCGATCTTGCGCACCTCTGGGATCAACTGCGCGTTCGGATTGCTGCGCGGGTCGGCGGTGAAGAGGCCCGGCTGATCGGTGAGCAGGATGAGCAGATCGGCGTTGACCAGCGTCGCCACCAGCGCCGAAAGGTTGTCGTTGTCGCCGACGCGGATTTCCTCGGTGGCGACTGCGTCATTTTCGTTGACGACCGGCACGATGCGATGCTCCAGCATCGCGGCGAAGGTGTCGCGGGCGTTGATATAGCGCTGGCGGTTCTCGACGTCGCTGCGCGTAAGCAAGATCTGCCCGATGCGCACGCCGTAGATGTCGAAGAGGCGCTCCCAGACGCGCATCAACTGCAGCTGGCCGACTGCGGCGAAGAGCTGTTTGCTGGTGATGGTGGGCGGCAGCGCCGGAAAGTTCAAATGTGCGCGGCCGGCCGCCACCGCGCCGGAGGTGCAGACGATCAGATCGTGGCCTTGTTCGTAGAGCGCGGCGCACTGTCGGGCGATCTCCACCATGCGCGCCTGATTGAGTTGACGTCCTCCGCCGGTGAGGACGCTGGTGCCCAGTTTGACGACGATTCGTTTTCGCATGAGGGAAAGTATAGCGGATGCAGGGGAGGGTTGGTCAAACGAGGCAGAGGGCTTAAGAGAGCGTCCGTTGCATCGAGCCTAGCCTATCGAGCCTGGCCTGTAGACGAGGATGGCGACTTCGTTCAACATGGCGATGAACGATCGTTTCATTTTGCTATCGGTTTCATCACATCTCTCTAAAATCCTGTTAATACTTGTTGGTTCGCCTGTTAACACTCGCCAGATAGCATGGGAATCGGTTAGGCGTCGCTAGACCTGAACCCAACAACAAAGCATTTCTAGAAGGGAGGAAGTCATGCGGATTGGAAGATGGAGATGGGTAGGCATCGCATTGATGGTCTTGTCATTGACGGTCGCCGCGTGTGCAGCGCCTACGCCTGCTGCGCCTGCCACCGGCGTGGGCGAAGCACCCGCTGCGCCGCCCGAAGGTCCGGCGGAGGTTGAATTGACGGTCTGGGTGCAGGGCAACGAGGTGGAGCATTGGCGGCTTGATGGTCCGATTCTGGCGGCGGAGCAGGTGACGGATTACAAACTCAAAGTCACCGGCATACGCGATGACGCCGGTTGGGCCGATTACAAGAAGAAATTTACGCTGGCTGCGGAGGCTGGCGAGGCGCCCGACATCGTGCTCTCCGGCCATGAGGATGTGCCGGTGTGGGCCAACGCCGGCTACATCGTGGAATTCACCGAGTGCAAGGCTCGCTACCCGGAATTCGACGACGTGATTGAGAGCCTGTGGGATTCCACCATGTGGCAGGGCAAGATTTGGGCTGTTCCTCAAGACACGGAAGCCCGGCCCATGTTCTTCAACAAGACCAAACTTCAGGAGCTGGGCTGGTCGGAGGAAGAGATCGCCGCCCTGCCGGATCGCATCCGCACCGGCGATTTTACGCTGGACGATCTGATCGCCACAGCCAAGGAAGCGGTGGAAAAGGGAGTGGTCGAGCCTGGATACGGCTACTGGCACCGACCGAGAAAGGGCGGCGATTTTCTGCAGTACTACTTCTCGTACGGCGGTCGCCTCTACGACCCTGAACAAGACAAGCTGGTGGTTGTGCGGGACGCGCTGGAAAAATGGTACGCCTTCCAGCGTCGCGTCGTCGAGGAAGGAATTACGCCGGCGAACTTCATCGGCACGGAATGGAGCATCTGGCACGACACCGTCAGCCACGGCAAGGCGCTGTTCTGGAACGGCGGCATCTGGCAATGGGCGGACTGGGCCGCCAACTATGTGAAGGACTTGGGCGGCCAGGAGTACCTCTTCAGCTTCGTCGGCTATGCGCTTCAGCCTTCCGGCGTCAAAGGACAGCCCGGCGGCACCTTGTCGCATCCGCTGGTGTACATGATCACCTCGGAGAAGGCCTCGGGCAAGAAGAATCAGGATGCAGCCTGTGCGCTGCTGGCCAAGACGACGACGCCCGAAATCAACACGTTGCACGCAGTGGGCAGCACCCACCTGGGCATCCTCAAGTCGCAGGCGGACTTCCCGGAGTATGCCAACGACCGACTGCTCTCGGAAACTCTGTACATGCTCGACTACAACTACTATCAGCCGAACCATGTGATGTACGGCCCCTACTTTGACATCGTGTGGGATTTCATGGTGAAGGCGGAAAACGGCGAGATGTCGCCTTCCGACGCCGCCAGGGGCGCAGTCGAGCTGCTGCAGACCGAGCTGGGCGACGTGGTGATCGTGGAATGAAAGCTCGCCTGAGGCTTCGGGCGATGCTGTCTCGAGCCGCGCAACGGTGAAAAGAGCGCGCGGAGCGCTGCAAAGGTTGCGCTTCGCGCGCTCTTCCAAAGTTTGACCGGATTCATCTCAAAAGCTATCCCAAGGGCAACGTCCCAAGGCCATTGTCGGCAACCGAAAGGAGAAAGGAAGAAGACCGTGTCGGAAAGTGCATCAACCGCCCAGGCGCTGGAGGTTGGGAAGGCGCGCTATCCAGAAGAAAAGGCGTCGTTGCGCAGCCTGCTCAGTCCGCTGCTTTTTATGGCGCCCGCCATCGTCCTTGTGGTGGTGTTCTTCTTCATTCCGGTCGTGATCGTGCTGGTCATCTCGCTGACCGATATGAGCACGGCGACGGGGTTCAACAACTGGAAATGGGTGCAATTCGACAACTACCTCAGGATCGCAACGCATCCCAACACCCTTCCAGTCTTGCGCAACACGCTTATGTATGTGGCGCTCACCTTGGCCCTTTTCAACGTGGGCATGGCGCTGGTGATCGCGCTGTTGACCACGCATATCCCCAGGCGAAGCGGTTTTTTATTTCGGGCGTTGTGGTTGCTGCCGCGACTGACGCCTTCGGTTGTGTACATTATGATGTGGAAATATGTCGCCGCCGACGCGCCCTATGGGATTCTCAACCAACACCTGTTGGGCCCGCTCGGAATCCCGCCGACAAACTGGCTGCCTGCCCAGCCCTGGATTTTTGTCATTCTGACCAACGGCTTTATCGGCGCATCGTTTGGCATGGTGATTTTCACCTCAGCCATCGAGTCCATCCCCCGCGATTACATGGTCGCGGCCCTGGTCGATGGCTGCTCCCTGTGGCAACGCATTCGCTACCTCATCCTCCCCCTGCTCCGCTGGCCGCTCCTTTTTGTCACGACCTATCAGACGCTTTCTCTGTTGACGTCCTTTGAGCAGATATTGCTGCTGACGGAGGGCCAATTCGGCACAGAGGTCTGGTCGCTGTGGGCGTACCAGCGGGCGCTCAGCAATTACTGGGGCAACTTTCAGTGGGGCTTCGGTGCAGCGTTGGCGGCCGTGCTGGTGCTGATCGGCGTCGTGATGGCGTTGGTCTATATGCGCTACTTCCAGTTCAATCAACTTGTCCAGGAACCCAAAATCGAGGCGCTCTAGAGGAGGGGAAGATGGAAGATCGTTTGGGGATGGGCGGTCGCTGGCGGGTGGCGATCCTTCTCTTGATTCTAACAATTTTAACCGTGCCCATTCTTATTGGCTACGTGTGGATTCTGATCTCCACTTTTTCGCAGCGCACCTATGGCCTGATTCCGGTGGACGCTTCCGGGCAGGTGGGTGGGCTGACGCTGAGAAACTGGTCTTTCTTGTGGGAGGACCCCAACATCTGGAAAGTCACCTTGAACTCGTTGATCCTGGCGATCGGGTTGACGATCGGCGTGGTGCTGGTCTCCTCGATGGCCGGCTACGTCCTGTCGCGCATCAGTTTTCCAGGGCGCCGCGTCTTTCTGGGGACGACGCTGGTGTTGCACGCCTTCCCCAGCGTCACGCTGCTGATCGCCATCTTTTTTGTGCTGCGCTGGATCTCTCGCATTCCGATTTTAGGCCGGGACCTCCCCATCATCGGCGGCTTCGGATACAACACGCTGGGGGGAGTCATTCTCGTCATGCTTGCCTTGCAGTTGCCCCTGGGCGTCTGGCTGATGAAGGGCTTTTTCGACCACGTTTCATGGGACATGGAACGCGCCGCCCTCATCGACGGATGTTCTCGCTGGCGCACCTGGTGGCAGATTCTTCTGCCGCAGATTCGGCCAGGCATTGCGGCGCTTGCCATTTTTTCGTTCATATCCGGTTGGAATGAATTTTTGATCCCCTACACCTATATCACCGATCAACAACAAAGCACCATTGCCGCCTATTTGAACAAGTTATTAAGCGACACTGCGCCAGTCAATTACAGCCAGGTGGCGGCCGTCGGCTTGTTTCAATTGATCCCTGTCATGCTTTTCTTCTTGTTCACGCAGGAATACCTGCTCAGCATTTTCGCCGGCGGCGCCAAAGGCGGCTCATGAGGGGTGAGCGATGAAGGTAAAATTGGAAAATCTGACGAAACGTTGGGGTCCGGTGTACGCCGCCCGCGACATCAATCTCGACATCAACGATGGCGAATTCGTCGCCTTCCTCGGCCCTTCCGGCTGTGGAAAGACGACGACGCTGTTGCTGATCGCCGGCATCTATAAACCCACCGCCGGACGCATCTTGTTCGATGACCGCGTGATGAACCAGGTTCCTCCGAAGAACCGCAACATCGGGATGGTCTTTCAAAGCTACGCCCTCTATCCGCACATGACCGTGTATGAGAACCTGGTCTTTCCGATGAAGCTGAAGCGGGTGCCGCCTGCCGAGATGAAAGCGCGCGCCCAACGCGTCGCCGAGATGCTGGGCATCAGCCAACTGCTCGATCGTCGGCCCGGCCAGTTGTCCGGCGGGCAGCAACAGCGCGTGGCGCTGGGGCGGGCCTTGACCAAACAACCCGATCTCCTGCTCTTCGATGAACCGCTCTCGAACCTGGACGCCCGCCTCCGTTTGTCTATGCGCGCCGAGATCAAACGCCTGCAGATGGACCTCGGCGTCACCGCAATCTATGTGACCCACGATCAGGTGGAAGCGATGACGATGGCGGATCGCGTCGCCGTCATGAAGGATGGACGGTTGCAGGCGTATTGTCCACCTAACGAACTGTACGACCGTCCACGCACCCTCTTTATCGCCGGCTTTGTGGGCAACCCCCCTATGAACTTCATCGAAGTAGAGATCGTTCTGCGCGATGGCGTCTATCACGCGCAGCGGGCAGGCTTCGATCTCCCGTTGCTGGCCGAACGCGGCGGGCAGGCTGCGGGCCGCGGCCCTGTGATCCTGGGCATTCGACCGGAAGATGTTATGATTGCAGAGGAAGGGATCGCCGGCGAAGTGTACGTCGTGGAGCCGCTAGGCCGCGACGATCTGATCGACGTCCGCCTCGGCGACGTGCATGTTCACGTGCTGGCCGATCCCAATCGCAGATGCAAAGTGGGCGACCGGGTCCACCTGCGCTTCAATACGCAAAAAATCCAATTGTTTGACCCAAAGACCGAGCAGTCATTGCTCTGGACATAACCCATTGGCTCTATGATTCCTCAGTCTGAAGATTTATCCGACGTCCATTTGCGCACCTTATTGCAGACGGAGCAGCCGGAGGAAGCGCGCAGCCTTGCCGCGCGCTACGCGCCGATCCTTCGCTTCGATGCACGCGAGCCTTTTCCGCCGCTGGCGGTGGGATACACGCTCTTCCGCGAAGACGGCGATTCACCCTCCTTTCCACGCCGCATCGAGCTGCGGAGGCCGGACAGTCCTCCTGCGGCGCTGGCCATCGAATACGCCATCTGGTGGGACTGGGACATTCAACATTTATATGAGTTGGAGCACGTCTGGGTCTTCGTCGATGCCGAAGGCCGCGTCTGTCGAGGAGAGGCGAGCTGGCATGGCGGATGGCATGCCATGGCGTCGTCAGAGGGCGCGCTGCTGTTAGACGGAGATCACCTGATCGTCTTTTCCGAGCCGGGCAAGCATGCTTTTGCGCCGGACCCCCTCTGGTTCCACGAGCGTCGGGACGCTCGCACGCTGCGCGAGCAAACCACGCGTCGGGCCGGCTTCGGGGGCGTCTGGGTCACGCCGCTCTTCGAGCGCGAAATCCGACCGTTGCGCACACCCTACGCCAACACACTGGTGCGCACGCATTTGCAGCGCTGCGCATTCGAGCCTGCCTGGCAATTCACGAAAATCTTTCCCATCCAGGCCGAGCAGTTGATCCCCTGGAGCGCCTTGCAGCGCTGGATCCCCGAGCGGGTGGCGGGATGGATTCAACGGCTTGCTGAGGGGACGCCGCCGGAAGCCTTGCGCTTTCTGCGCATTGCGCATCGCGGGGCCTCAGCCTACGCGGCGGAGAATACGCTGGCGGCGTTTCGCAAGGCTGCCGAGCTGGGCGCCGACATGGTGGAGATGGACGTCCAGCTCACACGCGATGGCGCGGCGGTGATCTTTCACGACCTTGTCGTGGACCATTTGACGGAAGGCCGAGGCGCCGTCAACGCTCTTTCCCTCGCCCAGCTGAGAAAGCTCACCGTGCCCGGCCCCGACGGCTCCCGCGAGCCGATTCCAACGCTCGAAGAGGCGATCGCCTGTTGCCTGGAGCATGATTTGGGCCTGTACATCGAAATCAAAGCAGGCGGAGCGGCGCCCGCCGTGGTGGAGGCGATGCAATGCTTTGACCTCAAGCATCAGGCGATCGTGGGATCGTTTCGCCCTGATTGGATCGCCGCAGTCAAACAATTCGATCCAGCCATTCCCACTTCGGTGCTTTTCAGCGCGCCCAACGTCGATCCGGTCAAACTTGCCCAGGCTGTCGGCGCCGATTACGTCCATCCGTGCTGGGAAGCGGCGGCTCCGCAGCCTCATCGCCTGCTTACTGCGGAATGGGTGAAGCAGGTGCGTCAGCATGGGCTGGGGATCATTCTGTGGCACGAGGAGCGGCCTGAGGAGATTGCTGCGTTGCGTCAAATCGGCGTGGACGGCGTCTGCAGCAACGCGCCGGATCTGCTTCTGGCAGCCGACATTTAGGAGAGAGCGCCGCCCCCTCACTGTAATCTGCGCAGCATGAGAACCAATTTGTATTGGCGCGCATGTTTTTCAAGCAAACCGTTCAGATAGTTCGCCCAGGCTATCTGGCGCTGATGCAACAGGTAGACTTCGCGGGCGCAGCGCAGCCATTCAATTGCGCTTTCGTAGTGTTTGGCCCTCTTCCCATCCATGATGCTTTCCGCTCGTTGCTGATAGTGCTGAATGCACCAATCAGGATGCTCCATATGCGCTGCTTTGGCCACCTGCTCGAAGTAGGCGCTGTAGGGATTGCGGTCGATGACGGCCATGGCCTGCGGCAACATCCGTTCGTAAAGATAAATAGGGATGACTCGCTCGTCGGTCACGCGCTGCAAATGCTCCAACAGACGATCGCGCACCTGTGACCAGCGTTCGCCGGCCAAACGCCGCACCTGCTTGTAATCCTCCAGCTGCATAGCGCTCAGAAACGCAGTCTCCGCTGCGCTCTGCGCGAGCGTCAAATCGCCCATCGCCTCTGCTTGTTGGACAGTCCAGCGCGCCAGATCAAGGCGCCTCCCTCCAGCTTGCGACAATCCATGGGCTGCAACCTCCAGGGCTGCGGCCATGCATCCTCGGTCGGCCAGGATCTGCGCCAGAGCGAGGAAATCGCTTGCGTCGACCAGGTGAAGGCGCGCCATCTCTATGGTCTGCTCCACCTGCCCCATGCGCGCCAGCATGTTGACGTGCGCAGCAAACAATCCTGCCGCCCTCGCCAAATGCAGATACTCCTGCAAACGCCCCTGACGCTCGAGAATTCTGAGCCGTATCTGGGTCAAGGAGTCGTTCGGTTCGGAAACATCGCCCTCTTCCGCCGGGATGCGCCCTTGCAATACAGCGACCAAAGGCGGATGATCCCATCCTTGCTCCAGGGCGAGCCTCACTATCTCGACCTCCGGCAGAGTCTGGTCCCATGCTTCCACAACCTGCAACCATTCCGCTCGCTCCGCCGGTGAGAGGTCCATGCTGAGCAACGCCTCGGCCAGCAGCTCGGTCAGCTCCTCTCCTTTCTCGTGAAGTGCGAGCTCGTTTACTTCATAAATCCAGTCTTCCAGGTCTTCGACCTCTACAACCCATTGCTCGATCACCGTCTCGAGGACTTCGGCTGCGGCGGCAGCCTCTCCGGCGTCGAGCGGCTCGTAAGCCAGTTGCAAATGCGGCTCAAAAATCTGGTGGAAGTCGATCTCGCCGACGTTTTCATCCCAGTAGTCCGAATAGCCGCCTCTGGAATGGTCGCCTTGGCCCGTGGCTGCTCTTACTGCTGCGCAAAAGGCGCTTTGTATTGTGCGCCGAATCCTACTCGGGTCGTAAGAAGCGCTGGCTTGAACGGTCTCTTCCGGCTGTGCAGCAAGAGCCTCCACCGTCTCCTCGATCTGCTCGGTCAGGTCAGGGCGATCCTCGGCGAGGCGAAGCAAGAGCGCACGCAGTTGATCGGCGGTCAGGTCGGCTAGCAGCGTCTCCAGCGCCGGTCTAACCTCGATCCTGGCTTCGTGCAGCGCAGCCAGCAACACGGCGACGATGTGCTTGCAAAAGCCGCCCCAGTCGTATGGGCAGGTGCAGATCGCGTCGGCAATTTGGCCCGCTTCTGTGAGCGCCACGCGGACCTGATAGGGTTCATAGTCGCTGCCGGCGACTTCCGCCGTCAGAAGATTGCTGCGCAATGTCAAACGGCGGACGGCGCCGCTCTGGTAATAGCGCCGGCCGCGGGTGAAACTTTGGTCGGTGCTCAGGCCGCGAATATCGCTTTCGGTGAAGGTGAACACCGGAAAAAGCCTCCGCTTTGATTGCCGCTGTCTCTCGCCAACCAAAGCCGGCAAAGAAACGCCCTATCGAGGCTGCAACGTTCGTTCCCAGGCCGCACGACGGTTACCCGGCGGTCAGCGGAATCTCCTCAAGCGCCTCGAGCACAGGCTCATAGCGGCAGCGACAGCCATAGGGCGAGGTGCACTCGCGATGGGGAAGCTCCGGCACGCGCGTAATTAAAAACTGCTTGCCAAGATACTGCCGGCAGTGCTCGCAGGTGTGCTCATCGTCCGGGCCGACGATCTCCAGCCGCCGCACGTGGTCGCCTCCCTTGACGCGCTGCCAGGTCTCCTGGTTGTCGACGTAGAGCGCAATGGCGTGGGCGCGCCAGTAGGCGGCTTCGACGGCGTCCATGTCCGGCCGCGCCAGCTCCTGCGCCGCGTGCGGCGGAATCTGGTCAGGGGAAAGGCGCCAGTGCACGCCCCACAGGTGCTGCTCGGCGGCGTAGAGCTTGAGCCATTTCACCGTCTCCTCGCTCAGGCCGTCGAGCAGCCAGTGCTCCAGGAAAAAGATGCGCCGCGTCACTGCGCTGTGGTTCATCTGCGGCTCCGGCCCGGTCCAGTCGGCCTTGCCGAGCGGGGTGCGATTCTCGTAGCGCCGGCGAATGGTGAGCGCTTCGCTCGTCATCATCTGCGCAAGCGCCCTGCGGACGCCCTCCAGCGCAGCCTGTTTTTCCGCTTCCATGCGCTCCTGATAGATGGCGACGAAGGGCCGTCCGACCTCCGTGACCTGATAATGCTCGCCGCGAGCCGCCAGCCAGCCCTGTTTTTGAAACAGCGCAATCATCTCCATATAGGGTTTGGGCAGCACGCGGCTCCAGGCGCGCTGCTGCGTTGCGTCGTGCAGCGGCCTCGGCTGTGCAAACTCCGCCAGCAGACCGATCTGTGAATATTCCTTCAACTCCTGCGATTTCGCCAGCGTCATGCCGTCCAGCTTCGGTCCGAAGAGTTTTTTAAGGAGTTGCATCGTCTCAACCTCCCTCCGTGGGTCTGGCCTGATTGGCTGCAACTGCCTGTCGGTTTGAACCTTCGCCCGCCAATCGCTGTAAGACGCCCAATAACAACGCCTTCAGCCGGGGCACGATGACCTTGCCCGCCTCCATCACTTCTTCATGCGAAGGCTGACCGGTCGCCTCCAGGTCGCCGATGGCGACATTGGTGATCGTGCTCAACCCCAGCGTCTCCATGCCTGCGTGATGAGCGACCATCGCTTCGGCGGCCGTGCTCATGCCGACGGCGTCGGCGCCCAGGCGTTGCAACATGCGCACCTCGGCCGGCGACTCGAAGTTGGGGCCGCTCAGTTGCAGATAGACGCCGCGCTGCACCGGCACGCCGAGCTCCGTTGCAACTTCATGCGCCAGCGTGCGCAAGCGGGGCGTGTAGATGCGGTTGGCGGCGGGGAAGCGCGGGCCGAAGTCGTCGAGGTTGGGGCCGCGCAGCGGGTTGACGCCAGCCATGCCGATCAGGTTGATGTGGTCCTCGATCACCATGATGTCGCCGACGCGGAAGCGGGGGTTCAGCCCGCCGGCGGCATTGGTCAGGATCAACGTCTGCACGCCCAGGCGCTTCATCACCCGCACCGGCAGCGTCACCTGCTGCATCGAGTAACCTTCGTAGTAGTGGAAGCGCCCCTGCATGGCGCAGACGACGCATCCCTCTAGCCGACCGATCACCAGACGGCCGGCATGCCCGGCCACCGTGCTGACGGGGAAGTGAGGAATCTCGGCGTAGGGGATGATATCGGCCTCCTCGATCTGCGCCGCCAGCTCGCTCAGCCCGCTGCCCAGGATCAATCCGATCTGCGGTTGCTGTCGGGTGCGACGACGAATGTAGTCAGCCGCCTCGTCGTAATGCGTCAATGCAAATGTTTCCATGGCGTGGCATTGTACTCCCAGAGGGCGTCATCTTTCAATTTTTCGGCGTCGCTATCGTGTAGCCTGCACAGCCATCTTGCGTTCGCGGCGGCGCAGCCACTCTCGCCAGAGACTCACCATCAGCGTAATGACGGTCAGCGGCGCCACGAAGATCAACATAAAATCGAAATAGCGGGCAGCGCTGGGATGGCCGGTGGCGTCGAGCAGCAAATAGGCGGTGTAAGCAATGTAATAGCCAAAAAAGAGGGCGCCTTCCCAGCGGGCGATCAGGTTGCGCGTGACGAAAATCGGCAGACAGGCGATCGCCACCGCCACCATGAACGGGATGTCCAGCGCCAGCGCGCCCGGCGAGACCGGCACGCCGCCCCTTGCAAAAAGTGCGGTCAGCGCCAGCACAGAGAGCAAGTTGAAAAGATTGCTGCCGACCACGTTGCCGACGGCGATGTCGCGCTCCCCCTTGATCGCCGCTACAATCGACGCCGCCACCTCCGGCAGAGAAGTCCCCAGCGCTACGATGGTGAGGCCGATCACCAGCTCGCTGACGCCGAACAGCCGCGCCAGCTCGCTCGCGCCCTGCACAAAGAGCCGCGAGCCAACCGTCAACATCGCCAGCCCGGCGACCACATAAAAGCCATTCAGCAGGAAACGTCCCGCGCTCTTTGGCTCATCGGCGACAAATTCCTGGCTATATTCGGCAACCACTGCGGGGTTTTGCTCGCGACGGGCCTGCCAGAAGAGGAACAACAGATAGCCGATCATCAGCGCAAACAGCAGCCCTCCCTCCAGTTGGCCGATGGCGCCATCCAGCGCCAACACCCACACCAGCACGGAGGCGCCGATCATGATCGGGACGTCGAGTCGCACCAGCTGTTGCGACACGACCAGCGGGGTGATCAGCGCCGACAACCCCAGAATGAGGAGCACGTTGAGGATGTTGCTGCCTACGACATTGCCGACCGCCAGGTCAGGCTGCCCGTTGAAGGTCGATTGCAGGCTCACGGCCAGCTCCGGCGCGCTCGTGCCAAAGGCCACCACCGTCAGGCCGATCACCAAAGGCGAAATGCCGAGCGCCGCCGCCAGCCGGCTGGCTCCGCGCACCAGCAGCTCCGCGCCTGCAACCAAAATCGCCAATCCACCGAGAATTAACAAGAGGATGCCAACCATGCCGCCGTCCCTTCCTAACTTTCCGGTCCGTTCCGGCGCCGTTTATCGCGACATCCCGGAACGGCGCATTTCCCTGCGCTGTCGCAGATCGCGAGCCACGCTCACCCCAATCGTGATGACTGTGAGCGGCGCGGCAAAGAGCAAGAAAAGGTTGCGATATTCCACCAAATGAGGATAGTGAATTGAACCGAGGATCAGAAACGCCGTGTAAACGATGTAATATCCGAGAAAAAGCAATCCCTCCCATCGGGCGATCAAATAGCCGGTGAAAAAGATCGGCAAACAGGCGATCGCCACCACAATCATGAACGGCATATCCAGCCAGAGGGCGTTGGTCGAGACGGGCACGCCAGAGTCAGGCGCAACCAGGGCCGTCAATCCCAGCACAGCCAGAATGTTGAAAATGTTGCTGCCCACGACGTTGCCCACTGCAATATCGCGCTCGCCGCGCAGCGCAGCTACGATCGAGGTGGCCACCTCCGGCAGAGAGGTGCCGGCCGCCACGATCGTCAACCCGATCACCAGCTCGCTCACTCCCATCGCTTCCGCTGCGCCGACAGCGCCGTCGACAAACCAGCGCGCCCCCAGCACCAACAGCGCCAATCCAACGCCCGCCATGCCGGCGTCGAGCAATCCTTGCAACCACGAGTGGGGGCGCTTGGGGTGATATTCTGCTTCATACTCTGCGAGCACTGCAGCGTTGCGTTCGCGCTGGCTCTGGATGCCCAGAAACACTGTATAGGCCACAATGCCTGCAAATAACAGCGCGCCTTCCCATCGCTCCACATAGCCGTTCAATGCAAACAGCCAGACCGCCAGGGAGACCACGATCATCAACGGCACGTCGATGCGCACAAGTTGTTGCGCCACCACCAGAGGCGTGATCAGCGCAGAGAGGCCCAGAATGAAGAGCACGTTGAAGATATTGCTGCCGACCACGTTGCCGACGGCGACATCGGCCTGCCCGCTCAGCGCAGATTGCACGCTGACCGCCAGCTCCGGCGAGCTTGTGCCAAAGGCGACGATCGTCAAACCGATGATCAACGGTGAAACGCCCAGCGCAGCGGCGAGTCGACTTGCGCCGCGCACCAAAAGTTCTGCGCCTGCGACCAGGGTGATTAACCCGCCGATCATCAACAATAAAATAAACGCCATATATCAATTCCTTTGGTGTTTGATTCAATGCAACTGATTATCCATTGATCGCCCCTTTTTTGACAATCTTTTCAAAATCATTGAAGATATTTGAAAATTTGTGCACCTCCAGAACAAAAAATCAGAGAGGACAAGCCCATGAATGTCCATGGTCAACATTATCGCACCATCTGGCTGCGGCCGGACGACCCAACGGTGGTGCAGATCATCGATCAGCGTCATCTGCCCTTTCGTTTCGTCATCGAAGATCTGCGCACCGTCGAAGAGGTGGCGACCGCCATCAAAGACATGCATGTGCGCGGGGCCGGTCTGATCGGCGCGACGGCGGGTTACGGCATGTACATCGCCGCGCTGACGGCTCCGCGCACGTCGCTGGAGGCGTTTCGAGCGGCGCTGCACACAGCGGCGGCTAGGCTCAAGGCGACGCGTCCGACTGCGGTCAACCTGGCCTGGGCGGTCGATCGTCAGTTGGCCGCCATCGCTGCGGCCGGCGACGACATCGAGGCGCAGATTGAGGCCGCCCAGCGCACCGCTCAGGAGATCGCCGACGAAGACGCCGAGTTCTGCCGCCGCATCGGCGAGCATGGCGTCCGTCTGATCGAAGAGATCGCAGCGCGCAAAGGGGGGGAGCCGGTCAATGTGCTGACCCATTGCAACGCCGGCTGGCTGGCTTTCGTCGACTATGGCACCGCCACCGCGCCGATCTACGCGGCGCACGACCGCGGCGTCCCTGTGCACGTCTGGGTCGATGAGACGCGACCGCGCAACCAGGGCGCGCGGCTGACGGCGTGGGAGCTGGGTCAGCATGGCGTTCCGCACACCGTCGTTGTCGACAACGTGGGCGGTCACCTGATGCAGCACGGGATGGTCGATCTCGTGATCGTCGGCTCCGACCGCACCACCTACACCGGCGACGTCGCCAACAAGATCGGCACCTACCTCAAGGCGCTGGCCGCGCGCGACAACGGCGTCCCTTTCTACGTGGCGCTGCCCTCCAGCACGATCGACTGGGAGATGCGCGACGGGCTGGCCGAAATTCCCATCGAAGAACGCGACGCCACCGAAGTGCGCATCATGGATGGACTCAGCGGCGAGGAGATTCGGGAAATTCTGATCATGCCGGAAACGAGTCGCGCCGCCAATTACGCGTTCGACGTTACGCCTGCGCGGCTGGTGAGCGGGCTGATCACCGAGCGCGGCATCTGCCCCGCCTCGGAAGAAGGCGTTTTCGGACTGTATCCAGAAAAACGGAAGAAAGCTTAAAGGAAGGTGTGTCATGGCCTATCGCGCCTTAGATCCACACAGCGTGATCGACTATCTGCGCGCCACGCCGTCGCTTGCGAACGTGCTCGACCTCGACGCGCCCATGCACGCGCGCGAGGTGGGCGACGGTAATCTGAACCTGGTCTTCATCGTCGAAAACGGCGCCTCGGACAAGTCGCTCGTGGTTAAACAGGCGTTGCCCTACCTGCGCGTGGCGGGCGAATCCTGGCCGCTGACGCGCGAGCGGATGCGCTTCGAGACGCAGGCGCTGCTGAAGCACAACGAGCTGGCGCCGGGGCTGGCGCCGCAGGTTTATCACTACGATGAAGAGATGTCGCTGGTCGTCATGGAGAACCTCTCCCATCTGGAGGTCATGCGCAAGCCGTTGGTGGCGCGCAAACGCTTCCCCAGGTTCGCCGACCACATCTCCACCTTTTTGGCGCGCACGCTTTTCTTCACTTCCGACTTTTATCTGACCGGCCTGGAAAAGAAAGAGCTCCAGGCGAAATTCATCAACCCGCACCTCTGCAAAATTCAGGAGGATTTTGTCTTCACCAACCCCTTCATGGATTCGCCGGAAAACCGCTGGAATCCTCTGCTCGACGCCGAGGTGCAGGCGGTGCGCCGCAACAGCGCGCTCAAGCTGGCGTTGGCGGAGATGAAGGCGAGCTACATGACGCACGCCGAGGCGCTCATTCACAGCGACCTCCACACCGGCAGCATCATGGCGAATGAAGAGCTCACCAAGGTCATCGACCCCGAGTTCGCCTTCTACGGTCCGATGGGCTTCGACGTCGGCGCAGTGCTCGAAAATCTGGTGCTCAACTACCTCTCTCACTTCGCGCATACGCCAGACCCTGAAGTGCGCAGAGACTATCAAGCCTATCTGCTTGACCTGATTCGTGACATCTGGACGCAGTTCGCCGCCAAATTCGAGGCGCTGTGGGTGGAAAACAACCGCGGGGAGCTGATGCCTGCCAAGTACTGGGACTATCCCGGCGGGGACGAGGCGTTCGCCGAATTTCGCCGCCGCACGCTCGCCCACATCCTGCGCGAGACGGCCGGACACGGCGGCGCCAAGATGCTGCGCCGCATGATGGGCATCGTCAGCGTGTGGGACATCACCTCCATCGCCGATCTGGAGCAACGCGCCGTCGCCGAACGCCTCGCCATCCGCATCGGCAGCCGCTGGGTGATGGAGCGCCATTCCATTCACAGCGTGGACGATCTGATCGGGATCGTGCGCGAAGAGGCCGAATGAACGTAGAACCCCAATTGACAGAGTGAACACGGACTGACGGAGTGGAATGGAGGGCGATTGGCCGATCCGTTCATTCTGCCTCTCCGTGTTCCTATGCACCCGTCTTTAAGCTCCCGGCGCCCACTTTGGACACTCCCTTCACCTGTGGTACATTCAAAAGAGACGCTGCGGGCCTGGCGGCCAGGCGCTTCAATATCACCACAGAGGCGCGAAGGCGCAAAGAAACCAAGCAACATGAAGATTTGACGGCTTTTCCCCTCCTCTTTTGAACGCCCTTTACGCCTTTGTGTCTAGTGGTTAAACATCGACGCAAAGAGGCCGGGGCGAGGGGATGAGGGATTCGCAAGCGCTGACCCCGACCGAGTCGCCGGACTGCGTAACGTGAGTGATGTTGGATTTCATCGCGCGACCTGGAAGGTCGCATTCTACGAAAAAACTTCATCTGGCCGAGCAACTCCGATTCGGAAGAAGCTGTTAAAACAAACTGTAGCCAGGACGATCTGCTCCTCTGCTTGTGAAGGCCGGCGACGCACCCGGCGGATGATTTGACGCCTGCACAACTGACCAACGCACGATGAAATTTCTGATCTCCCAACTCTCTTATTTCTGGCAAGATCGCCATAGCCGCACCAATGTCTACGCCTTGCTGCGCTATCTGGCGCTGCTGGCGGCCATGATCACCCTGTACAGCATCCTCTTCCACTTCATTATGGCCTACGAGGGCCGCGAGGAGAGCTGGGTCACCGGCTTTTACTGGACGCTCACCGTGATGTCGACGCTCGGCTTCGGCGACATCACCTTCAAAAGCGATCTGGGACGCATCTTTTCGTCGATCGTCCTCCTCAGCGGCATCATCTTCATGCTCGTCATCCTGCCCTTCACCTTCATCAACCTCTTCTACGCGCCCTGGCTGCGGGCGCAGGAGGCGGCGCGGGCGCCGCGAAGCCTGCCCGACACGGTGAAAGGGCACGTGATCCTGACGCAGTACGACGCCGTCACCATGGCGTTGATCGAACGCCTGAAACAGTTCCATCACCGCTATGTCGTGCTGACGCCGGAGCTGGAAGATGCGCTGCGGCTGCACGATCTCGGCGTCAAGGTCGTGCGCGGCGACCTGGACAATCCCGAAACGTATCGTCGCGTGCATGTGGAGCAGGCGGCGCTGGTGGTGACGACGGCCAACGACCGCCTCAACACGAACGTCGCCTTCACCGTGCGCGAGGTCTCCGAAAACGTGCCGATCATCGCTACGGCCAATGCGGCGGCGTCGGTGGATATTCTGGAGCTGGCCGGCTGCAACCACGTGCTGCAATTAGGAGAGATGATGGGGCAGGCGCTGGTGCGACGGGTCACCGGCGGCGACGCCCGCGCCCATGTCATCGGCCGGCTCAAAGGCCTGGTGATCGCCGAAGCCACGGCGCGCAACTCGCCGCTGGTGGGCCAGACGCTCGCCGAAAGCCGTCTGCGCGACCGCGTGGGCGTCACCGTGCTCGGCGTATGGGAGCGGGGGCAGTTTCAACTGGCGCGGCCGACCACGCGCATCGAGCCGGGCACCGTGCTGGTGCTGGCCGGCTCCGAACAACAGATCGAGCACTATAACGCTCTGCTTTGCACAGAACCGCCGAGCCGCGAGCCGGTGGTGATCATCGGCGGCGGACGCGTGGGGCGCGCCGCCGGACGGGCGCTGGCCGAGCGCGGCATGGACTATCGCATCGTTGAGCTGTTGCCTGAGCGCGTGCGCGACCCGGCCAAATACGTCCTCGGCGACGCCGCCAACCTCGAAGTGCTGATCGCCGCCGGCATCCGCAAAACGCCCGCAGTGCTGGTGACGACGCATGACGACGACACCAACATCTATCTCACCATCTACTGCCGAAGGTTGCGCCCAGATGTCCAGATCATCAGCCGGGCGCGGCTGGAGCGCAACGTCGCCACGCTGCACCGCGCCGGCGCCGATTTCGTCCTCTCCTATGCATCGATGGGCGCCAGCACCATCATGAATTTGTTGAACCGCGATAGCATCCTGATGGTGACGGAAGGGTTGGACGTCTTCGAGGTGGAGACGCCCGAAAGCCTGGTGGGGAAGACGATCGCCGAGGCCAACATTCGGCAGCTCACGGACTGCACGGTCGTCGCCCTGGAGCAAGATGGCGTCATGACCGTCAATCCCGACCCGCATACGCCGCTGCCGGCGCACGCCAAAATGGTGCTGATCGGCACGGTCGCCTCGGAAAATTGTTTTCTGAAACGCTTCACAAAACCTCATGAATAAGATGCATGAATGACGCAAGCATGAGTTTCCTGGCGATCTTTCCCTCCCTGTTGGGGGGCGTCGGCCTCTTTCTGGCCGGCATGATCCTGATGTCCGACGGGCTGAAGGCGGCGGCGGGGGGAAGGCTGCAATGGTTTCTGGAGCGGACGACGCACACGCCGCTCAGCGCCTTCCTCACCGGCGTGGCGCTGACGGCGCTGGTGCAGTCGTCGAGCGCCACCACCATCACCACGATCGGTTTCGTCAGCGCCGGGCTGCTTTCTTTTTCTTCGGCGATCGGGGTGATCATCGGCGCCAACGTGGGCACGACCAGCACAGGCTGGATCGTGGCGCTGCTCGGCTTCAAACTCAACGTGGGGGCGATTGCGCTGCCTTTCATCGGCGTCGGCGCGCTGATGCGTCTGCTGCTGCACGGCGCACGCGCCTCGCTGGGCATGGCGCTGGTGGGATTCGGCCTGATCTTCGTCGGCATCGACTTCTTACAGGAAGGCATGGGCGGGTTGGCGCATCACATCGACCTCTCGCCCTTTTCGCAACCTTCACTGATGAACCATCTCTGGCTGGTGTTGATCGGCGCCGTGATGACCGTGCTGCTGCAGTCGTCAAGCGCAGCCGTGGCGCTGACGCTGACCGCCCTGAACAGCGGCGCCATCGGGCTGGAGCAATCCGCCTACCTGGTGATCGGCCAGAACCTCGGCACTACGGTCAAGGCAATCCTGGCGGCGATGGGCGCTTCGATGCCGGCGCAACGCACGGCGCTGGCGCACATCCTCTTCAACGGCGTCACCGGCGCGCTGACGTTCTTCTTTGCGCCGATGTTGCTGGCGCTTGCCATTGCCTGGAGCGAGTTCATCGGCGACAGCGACCCGTCCGTCGTCATTGCGCTCTTCCACACCCTCTTTAACTTGCTGGGCGCCGCGCTCTTCCTGCCTTTCATCACACCCTTCGCCCGCCTGATCGAGCGCCTGATCCCGGAGCGCGGGCCTGTGCTCACTCGCCATCTGGACGACTCGGTGCTGCATCTGCCCGAGGTGGCGACTGAGGCCGCGGCGCGCGCGCTCACCGAAATTGCCGCCGTTGCGCTGAAGGAGGCCGTTCACCTGTTGCACAACGGCGCGCTCGACCGCGCCGGCGAACACCGGCTTCACCTGGCGCAGACGGCGATGGATGAAACCAGCCGCTTTTTAGGGCGAATTCAATACGCAGGCTATGATGGAGAGATTTTTGCACGCCGGCTGGCGCTGCTCCACGCTGGCGACCACGCCGATCGCCTGATCGAAGCCTGCCTGGAGTCCCCTTCTCCCCTGTACGGCGAAGAGGTGCGCACGGCGGCCGCGCAGCTGGCCGAGGCGCTGGCGCCGGCGCTGGATTGGTTGGAAACGAGAAAAGGCGACGCGTCGACGCTCGTTCAACGCCTTGCACAGGCCTCCACCCGACAGGCGGAGGCGCGACGCCTCCAACGTGAACAGGTGTTGCTGGAGACCGCGGCCGGCCGCATCCAGCCCGACGAGGCGCAGCGCCGACTGGAGTCGATGCGCTGGGTGGATCGCGTGGGCTATCACGCCTGGCGCATGATGCACCACCTGACCGGCTCGCCTTCCGCCGCCGAAACATTGCAGACGGCGGCCTACGCAGAGCCGGAGCCGATCAGCGCTTCGACAAATCCCTGAGTCCCTGGGTGGCGTCTTTCCAAGGCGACGCCGCAGCTGTGCTCCTCCAGAGGCGATGACCTGCGCAAGGCTTCTTTCTGTGTGGCTCTCCGCCGCCTGTTCCGGCCTACTCCAGGTACCCCAGCCAGCGCTGTTGCACGCGCAGCATCATCTCCAGCGTCTGCTCGGCGGCGCGCACGCTGTCCACCACCGGATCGACGAGCAGCGCCTGTAGCGCAGCCGCTTTGGAGCGCGTGAGCACCGCCTCCGCCGTCAGGTCGTGCACGGCGATCTGATTGCGCAAGAGGCCCGCGATGCCGCGCGGCAAGCGCCCCAACGCCACGCCATGCACGCCGTCGCCATCCACCAGCGCAGGTGTCTCAACGGTCATGTCCGAGGGCAGATCGTCGATGAGGCCTCGGTTGGGCAGGTTGAGCGCCAGCACCTCGGTGGGACGATCGGCGGCGATGCTTTCCAGCACCTGCGAGGTCACCCAGTCGTCGCCCGAACCGCGCAGCAGCGTCTCCTCGGAGACCTTCTGCGCCACCCAGAGCTTGTAGGTGCGGTAGAAGTCGAGGATGCCGGCGTGATCGACCACATCGTGCGCCCACTGGATGTATTCGCCGAAGTGCGAATCCACCGTCACCGGCAGGTAACCGAAGCGCTCCAGGATCACCTTGAACAGTCCACGCTCCGCCCAGGGGCGATGGCCGACGGTGGCGACATGCTCCGCCGGCAGGCTGGGCAACGCCCAGTCCAGCACGTTGGTGATGCGCTCGAAATAGGCCGGCGCTTTGGCGCGCACATCGGGATAGGCGTCGGCGCCGGTGTCCCGATAGAAGACGTTCAACAGTACGCTGAAGTGGTTGAGGCCGCCCGCCTGAAATTGCAAATTCTCCAGCGGCGTCTCCAGGATGTGAGGCAGATGTTCGGGCAGCGACGCCGCTTCGTGACAGACGCCGATCAGCTTCAGGTCTGGGTATTTGCGCTGCACGGTGGTGCAGATGCGGCTCATCGGATTGCTGAAGTTGAGCACCCAGGCGTCTGGGCAGATCGCCATGATGTCGCCGCAGATGTCGAGGATGGGCGGGATGATGCGCAAGGAATGGAAGAGACCGCCCGGCCCGCCGTTTTCCCCATAGACCTGGCGAATGCCAAACTGCTGGGGGATGCGCCAGTCCTGCTCCCACAGCTCGAAGCGATTGCCGACCTCGATGGAGATGATGCAGAAGTCGGCGCCCTGCAGAGCCGCGCGGCGATCGGTCGTCGCCTCCAGTCTGTAGGGCAGGTTGTGCTTCTCGATGTGGCGCCGGCCAAAGGAGGCGGTGCGCGCCAGCGCTTCGGCGTTGATGTCATGCAGACAGATCTCGGCGCCGGTGAACACTTCGCTTTTGAAGAGATCTCCCAGGATGCTCAGGCCAAAATTGGCGCTGCCGGCGCCGATCAGGACGATTTTGTGGGTCATCCGCTCCTCGCTCAGTGGTATTGGGGCAGCCAGTCGCCGTGCGCCTCGATCAAGTCGTCGACCAAACGCCAGATCTGGTCCAGATCGAGCTCGGCCGCCGTGTGTGGATCGAGCATGGCGGCGTAGTAGATGTACTCGCGCTTGCGCGTCAGCGCGGCTTCGACGACCATCTCCTGCACATTGATGTTGGTGCGCATCAAGGCGGCCAGGTGGGGCGGCAACGCGCCGATCTTCGTAGGCTGGACGCCGTTTTTATCGACCAGGCAGGGCACCTCCACGCAGCAGCCCTGGGGCAGGTTGTCGATCAGGCCGTGATTGGGCACATTGCCGTAGATCACGCGCGGCTGGCCCGTGACGATGCTGTGCACGATCAGCGAGCCATACTCGTTGCTGCGCTCCACCTCGTTGATCCGCTCGAAGTGATGGACGACCAGCGGCAGGTGCTCCGGTGAGACGCCCGCTTTGGCCATCGCCTCGGCGAACTCCTTCGACAGATCCAGCTCCGGGTTTTTCAGCTTGCGCCGCATGAACTCCCAGCCGGTGATCTGCACCTCGCAGCGACGGATGTACTCGTCGAGCGGGATGTTGAACTTTTCGATCAGATCGGGTCGGTCGCGCTTGATGAACCAGGGCACATATTCGGCGAAGTGCTCGCTCGATTCCGTGACAAAGTAGCCGACGCGCTTGAAGACTTCATAGCGCACGCGGTTCCAATCAGGCACGCGACCTTCCTCGATCACCTTGCGAATCAACGGATAGAGGTCTTGGCCGTTGCGTTCAAAGCGAAGATAGAAGGCCATGTGGTTGATGCCTGCGCACACATAGTTGATCTCCTCGATCGGGACGCCGATGTCGTGCGCCAGTTGTTCGGCGGTTCCCTGCACACTGTGACATAGGCCGACCGTCTTGACGCCGGTGGCGCGGCTCAAGGCCCAGCAGTTCATCGCCATCGGGTTGACGTACTGGAGCAGCACGGCGTCCGGGCAAAGCTCCTCCATGTCGCGTGCGATGTCGAGAAAGACCGGGATCGTGCGCAGACCGCGCATGATCCCGCCGATGCCCAGCGTATCGGCGATTGTCTGACGCAGGCCGTACTTCTTTGGGATCTCGAAGTCGATCACCGTGGCCGGCTTGTAGCCGCCGATCTGAAACATGCTGATGGCGAAGTCGGCGTCTTTGAGGGATTGCCTGCGGTCGGTCGTCGCCTCGATGCGGGGGGAGATGCCAAAATACTCTGCGATCTTATGGGCGACGATCTCGGAGGTGCGCAGCCGCTCCGGGTCGATGTCGAAGAGGCTGATCGTGGCGTCCTGCAGCTCTGGATAGCTGAGGATGTCGCCGATGAGGTTCTTGGCAAAGACGGTGCTGCCTGCGCCTAGAAAGCTGATTTTGGTCATAGGGACGTTCCTTGTCGATCTTTTTTTCTATAA
>Ga0209721_1000227_pt1 | contig 56057 bp, 50 predicted proteins | sample TshhotsprinmetaG_FD_184139 | JGI IMG/M metagenome (GOLD analysis project Ga0209721, IMG submission 184139) | Hot spring microbial communities from South Africa to study Microbial Dark Matter (Phase II) - Tshipise hot spring metaG (SPAdes)... | ecosystem: Environmental > Aquatic > Thermal springs...
TTGCCCCCAGCATCCAGGATGCAGACAAACATCTTTTTGGTATGAAGGTCGATTCCACAATAATACTTGTGTTGTTGGGTGTAGAATTTCATATGGCTTCCTCCTTTGGCTGAGAATGTTTTTTTGACTAAGAGGCATTTTAGCATGCCTCAGGAGGAGGCCTTAAATAGTATCAAATCGCTCAAGAAGGATGCGGCATAAAACCGCCGCGCCTCTTAGCTCCACCGTTAGCATGAAATGAAAATGAAGAAAAAAATGAGGAAATCATTGGACAAAGAAAAGATATCTGCAATGGTATTGAAGGTTGCTAAGGGATATATAGACATGGGGGAATCCACAGAAGAAAAAGAAAATTATCTCCGTTCTGCTTGTTCTGCGTGGAACATTGCCTGTCTACCACCTTTTAAGAGAGAACCTGCAGTCAAACAATATGTTGAACAATATCAAAAGATAAACAAGGCCGACAAGGAAGATTGCATAGCTCTCGAAGAAAACATAAGACTTTTAATCAAGCAAAAGGATAGATTGTATCCTGATGTCAACGTACAAATAGTGGATTCCAGAATTGAAAATATTAGCGGTAAAGATCATGTTATAGTTGCATCAGTAAAAATAGATTAAATGCTAACCATTGCATCAACCTGACGCTGAATAGCCGCGTCAGGTTTTGGGCATTGCTGATTGCCCGCACAGGTTATGCGAATCGTTGAATCTGTAGAAAAAGTCTTAAACGCATGGAGGAGAGATGATATGAAGGCTCCTTATCGAGTGGAGGTGAAGGTGGTTGATCAAAAAGGGGAATGTGGTTTTGGTCATCGGGTAGGAGATCGGGTGACGTTCGATGGAGAAGGGATGGAAGGGAAGATCTGCTGGCACTCTCTCTGCAGTATGATCTATAAAGTTCATGGAATGCTTTACGGAGCGGACTATCCATGGCTAAATGATAAGAATATCGCCACTCATCCCTGCCCTGATTACAAAAATCCGGTCATTTACGAAATCCGACGATTCAAGGTGGAATGACACTATGGAAGTCCTTACGACCGACATCTTGGTCATCGGCAGCGGTCTGGCAGGTACGGTCTCTGCCCTGGAGGCTGAGAAGGCAGGATTAAATGTCCTAATCACAGCCAAATTTGCAATCGGATCAGGGTCGAACACCAACCTATCAAATGGCGCCTTCACGGTAGCCAACCCTCTCTTTTCCAAAGAGGATCATCTCCGGGAAACCTTAATCGCAGGCAGAGGATTGAACCATCCCGCAATGGTCAAAACCTTGATCGAAAGAGGCCCTGATGCCATAGAAAAATTGAGAGGATATGGAGTTCCATTGATTGAGAACCCGATGGGATATTTTGTGAAGAGACCCAAGGAATCGGCCTCATTGCCAGGTGTTCTGCTGATGAATCCATTGAGGCAGAGATTGAAAGACAGTTCAATTCGATCCCTCTCAGGCCTGATCATCTTCGACCTGATCGAAGAAGATGGAGGTATTGTGGGAGCCTTCGGTTTTTTAATAGACGGAAGACCCTGTCTCATTCAGTCGAAGGCAATCATCCTGGCAGCTGGTGGAGCGGGCGCCATCTACCAACGAAATGATAATCAAAGGGGTATCCTCGGAGATGGATATGGTCTGGCTCTCCGGACGGGGCTTTCACTCCTTGACCTTGAGTTCGTTCAGTTCTATCCTTTTGTGATGGCAGAACCCAGGCTTCATACCTTCATCCTCTACCCTCCTTATCCAAAAGAGACCAGATTGTTAGATGAGAAAGGCGAGGATCTTTTAGAAAAGTTGAATCTTGGAAGCGATTTGAATCGAGCGATCATCGCCCAAAGAGATTCTCTTGCCCTTACCATATTCGAGGCTTCCAGAAATGGAGACATCTATTTCGACTTAAGACAGGTTCCAGAGGAGAAGTGGAATCATTATCCGCTCAATTTTCTCAGGCGATCGAAATTTCCTTTTCGGGAACGTCCCTTTCTGGTCTCGCCCGCTGTCCATTTCTGTATGGGAGGAGTTGAGATTGATGAAACGGGTAGGACTACCCTGTCAGGGCTTTTTGCAGCCGGAGAGGTCACCTGGGGCGTCCACGGAGCCAATCGCCTTGGAGGAAATGCCCTGACCGAATGCGCTGTTTTTGGGATGCTGGCCGGGCAATCCGCATCTGAATTTGTAAGAGAAAGAGGACCCGCTTCTTTCTCTGAAGCGTTACAGAGAAAATGGCAAAGGAAGGCAGAAAATTATCTGAAAAAGAGAAGAGGAAGTTTTGATCCTCCGACTCAGATCCTAAAAGAATTGAAGATTCTGGCATGGAAGTACGCCGGACCGATTCGTGAAGAGCAATCCTTAAACGAAGGACTTGAAAAATTAGCCCCGATCGAGAAAAGGATTGAAAAAATCTTTCCTGCCACCTTGAAAGACCTGTTCAGGAAGAGGGAGTTGGAAAACGCAGCTATCGTCTTAAAGGCTATCTTGGAGGGAAGTTTGCTTCGAAAAGAGAGCAGGGGCTCGTTTTATCGTCAGGATTTCGCGAAACAGAATGACCAGGAATGGCTAAAAAATACGCGCTATTGCCTTGAAAAGGGAGAACTCAGAATTACTCACCAGCCGATTAATGGACCCGACTGATCTTCAGAATAATCTCATAACCCGCCCCGGGAAACGCATTTAGGAACCAGTTTCTTCCCACTAAATATTGAGAATTTCCCCTGCCTCCGACTTATCCAGGTTCATCACATATTTGATGCCGCTGATTGCTGATGCCTCCGGTGTCAGTGCGGCGATATCATCTCTGGAGAGGTATTCGAGAGAGAACTTCCGGCTCCCGGCCATGAGCTGGCGGAGCCCCTGAGCGAGACGTTCATAATAGGTAAAGAGACCGAGGGCGCCCGCAGGTATTTTTTCAAATTCTTGATCTCCCAATTCCTTACGCAATGAACTTGCCGTCACAAAAATTTCGTCTTTTGTCTGACCGAATCGTTCGATATAAACTGGAACCTGATGGTTCTCAATGGTCCTTCCAATCGTCTTTCCCACCATGGCCGCAGCCACCGGAGCCCTTGCCATTCCGACCAGTTTGACAAAAGGAGCTCCCAGGGCAATGGCCTTGAAGATACTGTCTTCAAAAATGAATCCACCTCCGACAGCAAGCGGAGGCACATATTTTTTATTCTTGTGGAGATGGGAAGCATATTGGTGGAGAAGAGAGTGGAGTTCAACTGGTGGAACTCCCCATTCATTCATCATTCGCCAGGGGCTCATGCCCGTCCCACCTCCCGCCGCATCCACGGTGAGAAGGTCCAGTCGGTATTTCGAGGCATAGGCAATGGCCCGGGCCAAGTCAGCCGGACGATAGGCGCCGGTTTTGAGAAAGATGTATTTGGCTCCGGCTTTACGCAGAGCTTCAACTCTCTCTGCGAAAGATTCTTCCGAAACCATCCCCACCCGTGAATGCCTTTCAAACTCCTTGAATGCTTTTCGTTCAAATGCTTTGATCACATCGGGATCGGTTGGGTCTGGAAGGACAATGTAACCCCGTTTATGGAGCATCTGGGCTTTTTTAAGGTCTTTGACCTTCACCTCGCCACCGATATCCTTTGCTCCCTGCCCCCATTTGAGTTCAATACATTCCACTCCGAGCTTTTCAATGGCATACTCATGAGTTCCAAGGCGGGTGTCTTCAATATTGGCTTGAACGATGATTGCCCCATAACCATCGTGTTGGTAATCCTTGTAAAGACGCACGCGACGTTTCAATTCCACCGTGTCAACGACCCTGCCCTCTTTGATGACGGCCTCCGGATCCATACCAACGACATTTTCTCCAATCGTAAGCCCGGTTCCTGAAAGGGCGGATCCAATGGCCAGTCCTTCCCAGTTGTTTTTGGCAATGTCGGTTGAGCCGATTCCGGAGATCAGCCACGGGTAACGAAACTTTATCCCTTTATCATGACCGATTGTGACTTCGAGATTGACTGCTGGAAAGATCGCCTTATCGCTGTCCGGTTCGATCCCGTAAGCCCCAACCGCTGTGCCCATGATGTTGAAATGGGAGTAGTCCACCGGATATTGCTTTTCGGAAGCGGTGGTGATAACGCCGAAGGGTTGCGGATAGATCACCTCATGGCCCCGGTAGGCGGATTTGCCGATCTCGCACATTCCGATGCATCCATCCACACAGGTGACGCACATCCCTGAAACGGGAACCACCGAGCCTTCGGTCCTGTTTTTCGTCAGCGTTGCGGCCGAGGCATTGATCCTTGATAATGCCATTTGTCATTCTCCTTTCATTTTTCAATCCTTCTTAATTTCACAGGCCACACAGGGCTCCATGTAGCACATCATGTCGTCGAACGAACTCTTCTCAAGGCAGGGTGGGCTCAGATTGGCACACCCTCCGCAGATGGCTTTGTCAGGCTCGGTATAGGTGCATCGAAGCTGACAGGCCGGGCAGACATAGAGGCAGGCTCCGCAGAGTCGGCAGACTTCAGACTTCAGATCAAATGGGGTGCCGAGGCTTCTCTTCTCCCCCCTGCTGCGAAAACCGATTGCCTTTGCCATCATCTGCTCTTCACAGATACGGACACAGAGGCCACAGAGGATACAGTCCTCGTGCTCCTGTTTGAATCGCTGTTGACGAAAATCATGGGATGAGGCAAGGTCCTGAATGATTTTGGATTGGGGGCACGATGCAAGTAAAAGCTCCAGGATCATCTTTCGTGCCTTGACCACGCGCGCGGAAGCGGTTCGAACTTGCAAACCTTCCTCAACCGGATAGGTGCAGGAGGTGACCAGCTTTGTGTTCGGTCCCTGGCCGATTTCCACCACACAGAGCCGGCAGGCTCCATAGGGGGAGAGTCCGTCCATATGGCAGAGGGTCGGTATGGGAAATCCGTAGAACCTTGAGGCTTCGAGAAGGGTCGTCCCCTCTTCCACTGAAACTTCCAAGCCATTGATCGTGAGTGTCACCATGGGTTTGGTCCCTGTTTTAAGTCCATCTATTTAATCTCGATGGCATCGAATTTACAGACATCCCTGCAGGCTCCGCAGCGGATGCATTTTTCCCTATCAATCTGGTGAATCCCTTTTTTCTCTCCCCTGATCGCTCCGAAGGAACATGTCTTCAGACAGAGCTGGCATCCGGTGCACTTCTCGTTGATCGAGTAAGTGATGAGGTCCTTGCAGACTCCAGCAGGGCAGCGACGATGTTCGATATGATCCAGATACTCCTGGCGGAAATAACGAAGCGTTGAGAGGACAGGATTTGGAGCGGTTTGCCCCAGTCCGCAAAGGGTCGTGTCCTTCACCGTATTCGAGAGCTCTTCGAGAAGATCGAGCGTCTCCCGGACAGCCCTTCCGGCGGTGATGTCATCCAGAAGCTCATACATTCGTTGAGTTCCCTTGCGGCAGGTAAAGCATTTTCCGCAGGACTCCTCTTTGAGGAAGTTCATAAAATATTTGGCCACATCCACCATGCACGTGCGTTCGTCCATGACGATCATCCCGCCAGAACCCATGATGGAGCCAGCGGTTTTCAGGCTCTCGTAGTCAATCGTCAAGTCAAATCGTGAGATGGGGATACAACCGCCTGAGGGACCGCCTGTCTGGACCGCTTTGATCGCTGCTTTCCCAGAAGGGCCTCCTCCGATGGTGTGGACGACCTCTCTGAGAGAGATTCCCATCGGGACTTCAATGAACCCTGTATTTTTTACCTTGCCGACCAGACTGAAGATCTTTGTGCCGGTATTTTGCTCTGTCCCTACTTTTTTAAAGTTCTGGGCACCCTGATTCATAATCATCGGAACATTGGCCCAGGTTTCCACATTGTTGATAAGGGTTGGTTTTCCGAAAAGGCCTTTTTGTACAGGGAAAGGGGGCCTCTGGACGGGTTCTCCCATCTTTCCCTCAATGGATTTGATCAATGCCGTCTCCTCGCCACATACAAAGGCGCCTGCTCCCCGGACGAGCCTGAGATCGAATGAGAATCCGGTTCCAAGGATATTTGATCCCAGCAGACCCAGTTGATAAGCCTGACGGAGGGCAATGACAAGGTGTTTGATGGCAAGGGGATATTCGTTACGAACATAGAGGATGCCCTCGTTTGCACCGGTTCCGAAACCGCCAATGATCATTCCTTCGATGATGCTGTGAGGATTTCCTTCGAGAAGGCTACGGTCCATGTAGGCACCCGGATCGCCCTCGTCACCGTTGCATATAAGAATCTTTCCATAGCCATTCGATTGCCTGGCTAACATTTCCCACTTCAGCCCTGTTGGAAAACCCGCTCCACCACGGCCACGAAGCCCGGAAGCTTTCATCTCATCTACAACCCATCCGGAATCACCTCTGGAGAGAACGGTCGCCAGGGCCTGGTATCCTCCGTGTTCGATATAATTATAGATGCGAATCGGGTCTACTTTTTCATTCAATCCAAGTAAAGTCCGGACCTGGCTCTTAAAAAAGGGAATCTCCTCCTTTTTCTCGATTTTGTTTCCGGTGGTTTCGTCCACGAAGAGAAATTCCTCGACGATTGAATATGTTGTGACCGCCTCAACAATCCGAGCCATATCCTTGGGATTCACTTTTGGATAGAAGGTCCTTCTGGGTTCTACGAGGACGGATGGTTCCATCTCGCAGAACCCGTGGCAGCCCGTGATCCGGAGACGAACTTTTCCGGTCAGTTTCTTTCCCAGAATTTCCCGTTTGGCAATCCGGATGAGGTCATTGGCGCCGCTTGCCTGTCCGCAGGTTCCTGCTGATATAATCAGGGTTGGAATGACGGGGTCTCTGCTTGAGAGCAGCCGTCTTTGAAGCGCATGAAAATGATCGATCGTTTTTAGGGATTCCATGATTTTAATTTCGATTAGAGATTGATGCCGGTCAAATCGAGCATATGCCCCTTGCATCCCCGACGGGAGCATATCTGAATCATTCCGCCTTCTCCTCGGACCAGCAGCGGAACCATGGGAGCGCCGCAGGTGATGCACTCCGATGCTCCAATCAGTTCGGCATGACAATGGGGACAGAAAAAGTTTACCACTGCATTTATGGGGACTTCATACTCCTGCTCTACTGAAAAACTGCCATAGAGGCAGGAGAGCCTGACCCAGCCATGTTTGTGTTCAAAAGAAACGGTCACCTTTATCGAAGGATAACCGTCAATATAGTAATGGCGATCCATCAGGCTGTGATTACAACGGGGACAGGCGACTTCTACCGGAAAGATTCTCTCGTCCGTCTTTATATCCACCCGGTCCAGGCCGATTCTTGCTTTATGAATGATCTCCTTGACTTTAGGAGCCGTGACATTTGAAAAATAGTGTCCGTCCACTGTGACAATGGGACCGAGGGCGCAGGCGCCGAGGCAGTTCACCGTCTCCAGGGTAATCTCTCTGTCTTCTGTAGTTTCTCCTGTTTTGATCTTGAGCTGGCGCTCAAACTCCTCTGCAATCCGAAGCCCGCCACGGACATGGCAGGCCGTGCCGAGACAGACGGAGATGAGATGTTTTCCCCTTGGTTTAAGACTGAAAGCCTTATAGAAGGTGGCCACGCCATAAATATCCACGAGGGAACGCCCTGTCTTTTCGGCAACAATCTTTAAGGCTTCTTCCGGCAGGTAACTGTATTGAGACTGGATATCCTCGAGGATGGCAATGATTCCGTCCTTCTTGCCTCCTTCATGATGATCAACGATCTCTCGAATATGTTGGGGGTTCATTTCCTCCCTCGAAAAATGTTTATGTCAAGGCAATGGTAGGCAAGCCGGTTTGTGTATGATTTCCTTAGCGATACTCTTCACAGTGCCAGACGCCCCCTTCCGGTTTCGGATAGGTGCAGTTTTTGAGACCATCGCAGTATGCGCATAAACCTGTTGAATTACTCCGGCCTTGAACGTCAGAAACTGTTTCTGAGAAACGATTCGCAGGAGGTTTTTCCTTCATCTTCATCACCTGTTCCGGAGGGCGGGTGATTCCATCAAACTCATCGCACTGAAGGATAGATCTGCCTGACACTCTCGGGTAGGTGCAGATCGGAGCAAGGGAGCAACAAGAGCATAGCCCCTGATAGATCTTCATTTCCGTGAAAGGATCGATCTTTATTACTTTCTGTTCGACATTGATTTTTCTCATCCTCCACCCTCCTTTTCAAAAGAGATAGCAAAGGGGAATGCAAATGACCTGCCAGAAAACTCGCCAAAAGCAAGATGGAAGGGTGTATTTCAAGAAGAAAAAATAAAAGTTAAAACAATTAGTTATCACAGACAGAGGGGTTTTTTTCGGGCAGAGATGAGCGATGTTGTGGAGCAGGAAAAAATTTAGATGGAGAGATTTGACTCGCCGGGGAGAAATTCCCCTGGCAAGAGCGAATCAAGCGGGGTTTTTTATTTTTTGTAATTTTTCTCTAAGGGTCTTGCGGTCGATCCCGAGAATCTGAGCGGCACGCGTCTTGTTGCCGTCCACGCTTGCAAGGACATTACGGATATACTCAGCTTCCACTTCAGCAAGGGTTCGATTGAGTCCGGCCTCTCGAAGAGCGGAAAACCGCATCAGTGAGGGAAGGTCGGGGACTGAGATGAGATTTCCCTCCGTCATTAAAACGAGCCGTTGAATCACGTTCTCCAATTCTCTTATATTTCCGGGCCAGTGATAATGCTGGAGAATCTGGAGGGCCTCTTCTGAAAATCGGGGCGGGGGCTTGCCGGATTCTTCGGCAAACTTTGTTGCAAAATGGCGGATCAGAAGCAGGATGTCATTCCCCCTTTCCCTTAACGGAGGAAGGTCAATGGTGATAACATTGATCCGGAAGAAGAGATCCTCGCGAAAGGCTCCCTTTTTCACAAGACCTAAAAGATCCTTATTAGTGGAAACGAGTATACGCACATCCACTTTTCTCGGCCGACTTGATCCCACCATGCAGACCTCCTTTTCCTGGAGGACTCGTAGCAGTTTCACCTGCATGGAGAGGCTGGTCTCGCTAATCTCATCAAGGAAGATGCTTCCCCCGTCAGCCGTCTGGAAGAAGCCTGCTCTGGTTTCGGTGGCCCCAGTAAAGGCGCCCTTGATATGGCCGAAAAGTTCACTCTCCAGAAGCTCGTTCGGGATGGCGCCACAATTGACCGCAACAAACGGGGCTGATGCCCTTGGGCTGTTGTAATGGATTGCCCTTGCGACCAGCTCCTTTCCTGTGCCACTTTCTCCAGCGATCAGAACTGTGGCAGGGGTGGGGGCTACCTTTGCAATCCAATCTCTGACCTTTGCTATGGCTTCTGACTCACCGATGAATCCATAAGGGGCCGAGATCCTTCCTGAAGGAGGAGCTTTCGTTATCCTCCGAAGGTGGAGTTTTTCAAGGGTTCGCCCGACAGCAGAAAGGAGCTCTTCATCTGTGAAGGGTTTGGCAAGGTACTCATCGGCTCCCTTCTTCATCGCCTCCACGGCTCCCTCCACGCTGGGATAGCCCGTGATCATCATCACCTCCGTGTCTCTGAAGTTTTCGCGGACATGCCGGATGAGATCGAGACCGCTGACCTCGGGCATTTTATAGTCAGTGATAACCAGATCCATAGGCGTCGTTTCAAGTATTTTGATGGCTTCAGCCGCATGCGAGGCAATAAAAGTCCGGTATCCCTGTGAGGCCAAGTTTCTCTGCACAATCTCCAAGGTGTCTGGGGTGTCATCTACGATAAGAATTCGTGCTTTTCTGACGGAATGTTCCACCTATGGACTCGTCTCAACCTCGGTTGAACTGGCAATTGGCAATTGTATTTCGAATCTTGAACCTTGATTCGGTTTACTCTCAACTTTGATGGAACCTCCGTGGGAGGTCACAATTCCATGAACCACAGGAAGTCCCAGTCCGGTTCCCTGACCGATGTCCTTTGTCGTAAAAAATGGGGTGAAGATCTGTTTCATGACCTCTTCGTTCATGCCGATTCCTGTATCTTCTATGATAAGCGATATGTGTTCTTTCCCAGCAAGCGTCCGTAGGGTCAATCTTCCACCTGACTCCATAGCCTGCAAGGCGTTGATCATCAGATTAACGATCACCTGATTCAACTGTGTCGGATCAGCCTGGATCTCTGGCATATCCGGAGAAAGAGAACAAAGAATTTCAATGCCCTGCTTGTTACAGCGGGATTCAAAAAAACGGAGCCCCTCTTCAACCAGTTGATTCAAGTTTACCTCTGTCTTTTGTGGAGGCATTTTCCTGGCAAAGGTCAGGAGCTTTTTGACGACTTCCCGTGCATTCAAAGAGGCGGTTAGGATTTTTTCGATGTCGGACTCCGCCTGCTTGGGCAGTCCAGGACATTTTTTTGCAAGCTGGGCAAATCCCAGGATATTCCCAAGGGGCTCGTTCAGTTCATGGGCAACGCCAGCGGAAAGTTGTCCGATGGTTGCCAATCGGTCAGCATGCCGAAGCTGGTTTTCGAGCTTTGATTTTTCCCGCTCCGCCTCTCTCCGCATGATGATGATCGCCACCTCTCTTGCAACCGTATCCAAAAGATGCCGCTCCTCCCTCATAAAAGGGCCTTCGTCCAGCTCCGGCCTCTCCTCAACGTAGAAAACCTCGACCTGTCCCCGTGTCTGTTTATGGACAACGATGTCCGCAGCTTGTATCCATCTTCCCTCTCTAAAATAGGGGGTACAATACGAATGGCCGTCCATGATGATACGGGCACAGGCGATGTCAGGGTATAACCAGGCCGATGGCAGAAGTTCGACAATGCCGTGTAAAATCCCGTCCAGTGTTATCCCGGGCCGGGAGACCAGGCGAGCGATACCCTAAAGGCACGTTAGTTCCTTGACGCGCTCCCGCAAATCAATCTGGGCATCTCTGTGTGCCGCAGCAATTTCGAGGCTCCGGGCGAGGCCTTCATAGAGTTTGATTTCCGCCTTTTTAAAATAGTTCTTTAAATTGCTTTTTAAGTGCAGCAACCCGATTCTTTTTTGATTGACCGAGAGGGGGATCAGGAGGAGGGAAGGGTGATGATCACTTTTGGATAACATCAATCTGGAAGATTCGGTCTGATTCAGGAGGACGTTATTGCAGAGATGGATAAGGTCCGGATCATCCTCGGGCTCCGATATGATTTCTCCACTCTCATTCTGAGAGGAGGATCTAATTCCAAAAATGAGGTTGTTGGAGAGATCACGCTTCACGACACTTCGGAAATACTTACCATGATCTTTCAGCCACAGCTCAACTTCATCAGCTCCCGAGAAGTCAAGGATCCTTTGACAAACTTCCTGCTGGAAATCAGACCTCAGGATGACCCGGTTTGCCAATTGGAGGATGCGAAAGGCAAGCGATTGAAAATCACTTTGAGAGCGGATTCGCCGATTATCTTTCTTTACTCTTTTTGAATGGCTCATCCTGTTTCCCCCCGCAATAAATAACACCGGAGGCGATATCCTGCAACCAACAAAACGTCTTGCTGATCTATGTTTTTAAATCGTTTAAATTTCACCTCGGCCCTTACTTGACATTTGAGTTGGAATTTAATATAAGAAGGAAATATCAAATTTTATGAAAGGAGGTCATGTCATGAAACGTTTTGTCATATTTGGTTTAATTGCTCTATTCGTTTTTGGGGTTTCCACGGCGTGGGCTCAGAAGCCGGTTCGCCTCTCCATTGCCACCGGTGGAACCGGAGGGGTCTACTATCCTCTTGGCGGCGGCATGGCCAGCGTCATCTCCAAGTATATCCCCTATGCAGAAGCCACTGCAGAAGTGACCACAGCATCGGTTGATAACTGCCGGTTGATCGAGGCCGGAAAGGCTGATCTGGCGCTCATTATGGCGGATACAGGCTGGGATGCCTATCAGGGAAGAGGTGTTTTTAAAGAAAAGATTCCTCTTCGATCCCTTTTTGCCTTCTATCCAAACAATATGCATATTGTGACGATTGAAGGAAGGGGGATCGAGAAGGTTTCCGATCTAAAAGGGAAAAGGGTGTCCACCGGCGCACCGGGTAGCGGAACCGAGATAATGGCGCTGAGAGTGCTTGAAGCCTTTGGCATTGATCCAGATAAAGATTTGAAAAGAGATAAATTGGGCGCTTCAGAATCGGCAGGGGCATTAAAAGATCGTAAGATTGATGCTTACTTCTGGGTGGGAGGCGTTCCCACTGCTTCGGTCACGGATGTTGCGGCTACCCCCGGCATTAAGATGAAATTGATCGGCCATGATGAGGCACTGCCCAAGATGAGAGAGAAATATGGTCCTCTTTATGTGAAAGGAGTGATCTCTGCCAAGGCCTATCCAGGCGTGGATGTGGATGTTCCGATTACCGTTGTATGGAACCTTGTGGTTTGCCATGAGAAAATGAAGGGCGATGTCGCTTATGATATCGTAAGAACCCTCTTTGATCGCAAACCTGAACTGGTTGCTGTCCACAAAGAGGCAGGCTGGCTATCATTAGAACCTCAGGCCGCAGGTGGCTCTCCAATCCCATTTCATCCCGGGGCGATTCGCTACTTTACGGAGAAAGGACTGAAGATTCGATAATTGAGTGCGAAGCGCTGGCCCCTTCTGATCACCATCGGAATTCTGATCATGGTCGGAGGGCCCTTTTTATTTAAAAAGATTACCCTCCTCCAGATCGAAAACCTGGATCAGAAAAAAATTCTCCATGTGCGAGTAAGCCATGCCGAGAGATTCTCTATTTTCTACATTCATTCCATCTATCTTGAACCGGTGATCGAAGAATTCCGAATCGAAAAAGGAGCCCTGATCCTTGAAGGGGTGAGGACGAAGAGCCCCGCAGTCATGGAATATTATGGATTTGAGGATATGAAGGAGTTCCATCCCGTCACTCAGAGATTTGCCGCTCTCTATTTTAGATGGGGAACGGGTGAAGGCCAGGGATTGATCATTAAGGAGAGGAAGATCTATTTAAGTGAGATCGGAGAAAAGGGAGATCGGATTCGATTAAAAGTAGTTTCTGTGCCCCTGGGGTATTATTTTTTATGCATTTAAATACTTAACCCCCATTCATCTTCCCCCTCTTATGATAAGAGGGGGGAGGGGGAGTGAAGAGGAGGTTGTGTTGGGTTAATATAGAAAGGGGAAGGGAAGTGATACATGATTCAATCCGAAAGGTCCTTCTTTCTCGTCCCGTGAAATTTGAGACCTGAGAGATTTCCCTGAGAATCAAAACCCATTGCATAGGGCCCCTCCATAATCTCAAGGTCAGGTCTTTGAAGAATATCGTTCAGATAAGCCTCTGAGACTTCCACCTCATCCAATTGAAGGGTGTTTTTAACTCTTACAATCCTGCTTCGATCCAATGGGATCAGACCTATCGAGTCCAAAGCCACTTGAATGGCCTCCCGGTCTGTTTCGAAGGCCATCGGAATAGAAGCCTTTTCAAGGCTGATCGCCGTGATGCAGTTCATATAAGTCGCCGGATAATCGATCTTCTTAACAAGTCTTTTCGTGGTGAGGTCAGCCAGACCAATCCCAATGACATTGCCATTCGATGAGGGAGTGAGGTCACGCACAAAGATCCTTTTGATATGAGTTGGATGAGGAAAAGTTCCCATGATGTCTCGATTTCTTCCGGTGACATTTGGATCCATTCCAACCCCACTGATATCTTTTCCCATCTCATCCACGATTAAGAGATCAATATTTTCAAATGGAAGTTTTGGCATCATCGCCTTTGCCTGAACTAAGAGCTCTTTTTCCCCGCACTCGATCTCTTCAGGCATAAAACCCACAACCTTTGCGATCTCGTCGTAACCATTCTCAACGATTCCAAGCCCAAAGAGAATAGGAGCCTTCTTTAAAACCACCTTCGCCACCTCCTCGATGATTTTCTGAAAGCCATACTCAATGGCTGCTCGGTGGAGGAGTTCTGCTCCTTTCTGCTTTCCCATGCCAATAGCCATCATCTTTATCAACCCACTCTCGATGGATCCTTTGAACTTGGTGTGAGGTTTAATCCGGTTGACCACGATGATATGGTCAGCCTGAGAGGCATGTTTATCCATATAGACGGGAAGACCTATCTCGGTTTGACCGATTTCAACAACTTCCATAGAGGAGAGGATCGGAGCGCCAATGGCTTCTTCTGTAATCTGATAATGTTTTAGAAGGGTTGTCTGGCCTTCGGCGGTTGCCCCGCCATGAGAACCCATGGCTGGAAAGAGGAAAGGTTGGGCTCCGAGGAGATGGAGGTATTCGACGATCGTCTTTAGGATTAAAGAGATGTTGGAGATTCCGCGGCTTCCTGCGGTGATGGCCACCCGATCGCCTGGCTTGAGCATTCGGCTGAGAGACAGTTTGGTTAATTCTTTCCTGACCGCGTGTTCAACATCTCCGACTGAAGTGCGGTCAAAGGTCTGCCGAATCCGATACATCCTTGGGAAATTCATAGTGATATTACTATGACTTATGTTGGATTTTGTCAATCCTTTAATCGCTCAGTTAAGGTTAGACTCCTACACGTTAAATCTGAACCTGTCACTCAGCCCTTTAGGGCTGAATTTTCCCAGCCAGGCCGAGATGAAAGCTCACAGTTACATTTTTGATAGACCGTTTTTTATTTTTAAGGATTACTCTCCCATTGAAATTTTTATTGACAATAAAAACGCATTTCATTTAAGTTAAAGTGGTTTTAAAACGAGGTCGGTTGAATATCAAAATCAAAGCCAGAAAGGGATATTATGGAAGTCGAAGAGAAGAAACCCTTTGAAGAAGCCATTATCACGGAGGAAGCTCTCAGGGAGGCAGAAAAATATATCGAAGAGGAAGAAGGGCCCTCCCGAAGGCTTTCAGGAAAGATGGACATTTTTATCACGGCGGTCGCAGTGGTGATGTCGCTCATCCATCTCTATGCCGCCGTTGGCATTATTATGACCCAGGTCCTCAGAGGCATTCACGTGATGTTCGTCCTCTTTCTTTCCTTTCTGGTCTTTCCCTCTTTCAAGCGATTTAAAAACCGAATCATCTGGTATGATTACATCCTTGCGCTTCTGGGCATTGCTGTCATTGTCTACATGTTAATTGATTTCGATGCCTTCATCTATCGGTCGGTCGTTCCGAACTCTTGGGATATCTTTTTCGGTGTCCTTCTGATCTTTTTGGTATTAGAGGCAACCCGGCGGACAACGGGCTGGATCATGCCTGCCGTCGTTATTGCCTTTATCATTTACGCATTTATTGGACCCGAACTGCCAAAGCCCTGGACACACCGAGGATATGACATTGACCGTCTGGTTGGCCATATGTACATGACCCTTGAGGGAATCTTCGGCGTTCCGATCGATGTCTCCTCTACGTTTATTATCCTCTTCACTATCTATGGAGCTTTTCTTGAATTCTCCGGAGCAGGAAAATTCTTCATTGACTTCTCCTTTGCAGCCATGGGAGGAAAACCGACCGGTGCAGGACGAACGGTTACTTTGGCCTCATTCCTTCTTGGGGGCCCTTCCGGAAGTGGGGTGGCAACCACAGTCACTCTGGGATCCGTTGCCTACCCCATGTTAGCCAAGGCAGGCTACAGTAAAGATGCTGCAGGAGGGCTCCTCTCAGCAGGTGGGATTGGAGCCATTCTCTCGCCGCCAGTACTCGGAGCAGCCGCTTTTCTCATCGCCGAGTTTTTAAAAATCTCCTATCTCGATGTGATCATCATGGCCTGTATCCCAACCTGCCTCTACTACTGGTCCATCTTTTTGATGGTGGAGATCGATGCGAAGAAGTTCGGAGTCAAAGAGATCGCCGTCGATAAGACCTATAGCCTCTGGCAACTCACCTATCTCTATGGATTTCATTTTATTTCGCTGATCGCCATTGTAGCGATCATGGTCCTCGGTTATACCCCGATCATGGCGGTCTTCTGGGCAACGGTCGTTGCCTTTGCAGTAAGCTTCATCCGAAGAGACACAGCCCTCACCCCCGCAAAACTGGTAAAGGCATTGAGGGGAGGATCCATCGGTGTCTTAAGCGTTGCCTCAACCTGTGCAGCAGCTGGGATCATTGTGGGTGTCGTCACGCTCACCGGTCTGGGATTGAAATTTAGCTCAATCATCATTGCCTACGCCGGTGGAAGCCTGTTGCTGACGGCCATCTATACGGCCATCATCGTCTGGGTGATCGGATTGGCCGTTCCAGTCACCGCTTCCTACATCATCTCCGCAGTCATCGCGGCGCCAGCATTAATCCAGCTTGGGGTTCCTGACTTTGCGGCTCACATGTTTGTCTTCTACTATGCCATCCTCTCGGAGGTCTCTCCTCCTACGGCTCTGTCCTGCTTTGCTGCGGCTGCCCTGACCAAAGGGAATCCCTACAAGACCACCATGTATGCGTGGAAATATACCCTGCCCGCATTTATCGTGCCCTTCATGTTCACGCTCGACCCCAAAGGAGCTGGCATCCTTTTGAAGGGATCGGTAATCGATGTGATCTGGACGACGATTACGGCTTTCATCGGTATTATTGCCTTAGCAGGAGGAGTGGAGAACTGGCTCATCAAACAGACCACCCTCTATGAACGAATCATGTTCTTGGCAGCAGGGTTGCTTTTGTTCTATCCCATTCCTATCTGTGATCTCATTGGGTTTGGTCTATTGATCCTTGCCCTCCTTTCAAATAAATTAAGAAAAGGATGATCTCTGTTCTAAAAATCTTTCTGCTCTTGTCATGCCTGGTCCTTCTACCGGGTTGCGGAAATCTTCTCTATATCTCCAAATTGGGGTGGCATCAGTCCTTTATCACTTTTCATAGCATTCCTATCCAGGAGGTTTTAGCGGATCAAGCTCTGGAAGATGAGACAAAGGAAAAGATCCTCTTTATCCACGAGGTGAAGCGTTTTGGCGAAGAGAGACTGGGATTACAAAGAACGGGGAGCTACACCAAATATTTTGAACTCCATCGGCCGATCCTTCATATGATTACGGCCAGCCAAAAAGATCGCTTTGAACTCTATTCCTGGAAATTTCCTATTATCGGGAGAGTGACCTATAAAAGTTTTTTCACTCTGGAGGGAGCCCTGAAGGAGAAGAAGGCTCTGGAGATAAAGGATTATGACGTCTGCATTCAGCAGGCAGCGGCCTACAGCACACTCGGATGGTTGAAGGACCCCATCTTTTCGACCATGCTCCGATGGGATGAACCAACCTTAGCCAACGTCATTCTCCATGAGATGGTCCATGCTACCATCTATTTTAAAGGAGAAACCGATCTGAACGAACAGCTTGCGACTTTCATCGGAAATCGGGGAACCATCGATTTTTTAGCCGAGAAATACGGCTCCGGCTCAAAGGAGGTGGCCCTTGCGGTCGCTTATCTTCATGATGATCTGCTATTGGCAAAGTGGATTGACGAGGCTTATAGGCAATTATCAGCCTTCTATGCTCAACCTATTTCGAGAGAGGAGAAGTTGGAAGGAAGGGAAAGAATCTTTGAGTCCATTCGAGAGAAGTTTGCAGAGATTCGAGAACAGTTTAAGACTGATGGTTACAGAGGATTAGAGAGACGGAAACTGAACAATGCCGTTCTTATGGCCTATCGGCGATACTTCCAACGCCCCGACCGATTCGAAGCCCTTTATGAAAAACTGGGACGGAATCTTAGAAAGTTCGTTGAATATTTCAAAGAGATAAAATCTTCAGGTGACAAAAAGGCTTTAATTTCTTTTTTGGAGTAATTTTAAATCCGCAGTCCGCAATCTAAAATCTCTATTACCTCTCCCTCTTCCCCTTGATGAACTCCTCAACCATCTGTTTGGCTTCGTTGTCAGGAATTTGTAAGGGTGGATGCTTCATCGCATAGGCAGAGATGGAAAGGAGGGGACCACCGATCCCACGATTACGAGCAATCTTACAGCATCGGATAGCATCAACGGTTATCCCTCCGCTATTGGGAGAATCCTCTACGGAGAGTCTCAATTCGAGGTTGAGCGGGACCTCAGCAAATCCTCTTCCCTCCATGCGTAGGAAACAGACTTTGTTATCATTCTGCCATGGGACATAATCCGAAGGACCAATGTGGATATTTTCTGGCTCAAGGGGGACACCCAATTGGGACTGAATGGCTTCGGTCTTTGAGATTCGTTTGTTCTTTAAGCGATTCCGATTGAGCATATTGAGAAAGTCGGTATTTCCACCCGTATTAATTTGATAGGTTCGATCCAATTTGACTCCCCGATCTTCAAAGAGTTTTGCTAAGGCTCGGTGGATGATCGTGGCTCCCATCTGAGATTTGACATCATCCCCAATAACAGGGATTCCCTTCTCTTCGAATCGTTTCGACCATATTGGATCTGAGACGATGAAACTGGGCATACAGTTGATCAAACTGACTCCTGTATTCAAGCAGGCTTCCGCATAGAATTGGGTTGCAAGATCCGACCCCACGGGAAGATAATTGAGAAGGATTTCAACCCCAGACTCCTTGAGGACCTTTTCCACATTGCAGGGCTTCTCATTGGCCACCATAAAAATACGGTCTTCAGGGTAATCTTTCATGTGATCTGAAACACCATCAAGCACCTCGCCCATGGAGACAACGACGCCGGAATCGTTAAATTGCGAGAAGATGGTCTTTGTGCAATTGGGCTTGGCGAAGATGGCTTCTCTTAGGGGCTTCCCCACCTTTCTCCGGTCAATGTCAAAAGCCGCACCCACTTCAATATCCCAGGGGCGATAACCACCGAGATCCAAATGCATCAAACCCAGAGGATCGAATTTAGGATTCTTGCGGCTGAGATCCCTATAGAATTCAATCCCTTGGATGAGAGCACTGGCACAGTTTCCGACACCTACGATGGCAATTCGGATCGAATTCTTCTTCATAAGAGTTCAACCTTTCCGTAACCATCTTATCTTTTTTTTCAATTCCAAATTACTATCTCATTTCATTTCGAATGTCAAGAAATTTGGCAAACTATGAAAATATATCCTTAAGTTATAATCCGATCGTCTCTTGATAAAAGGGCTTTTTTTCTTGACTTATTTTTTTTTATCTGTTAACTTCGCCAAAAAAATCAACCATCAGGGTAAGGTATCTCTCTAATGAAGAAGAAAGAAAAAACAGCTCTTCTCCATCAGCCTGTCCGTTCACTCGACATGAAAAAGACCAGAAGCCTCTACGATCTGGTCCAGGCCTTTCAATACACTTCCTTTCAGAGCCGGAATCTCTATAAATGTTTCGATGTCTTTCGAAAGATGCTGGCCGATCCAGCCTGCGTCATCTTCATGGGATTGTCCGGTGCCATGATCCCGGGCGGAATGCGAAGGGTGATCCGGGACATGATCGAGATGAAATTGGTTGACGTCCTTGTCTCAACCGGTGCGAATATCTTTCACGATCTCTTTGAAGGATTCGGATATCGACATTATATCGGATCGGTCGAAGGAGATGACGATGCTCTACGAAAACATCGGATCGTGCGGGTCTATGATGCCCTGATGGACGATCAGGAGATCAATGAGGTCATCTACCTCCTCTCCGAGATCCCAGAAGAATTAGGCGAGAGAGTGGTCTCCTCAAGGCGATATTTGGAGGTTTTAGGAAATCGTCTCCAGGACGATGAATCAATTCTGAAGACAGCTGCCCGCTGGGGCGTTCCAATCTTTGTCCCTGCCCTCAGTGATAGCTCAATTGGCATTGGATTATCATTTCTCCATGCCCGAAAAAAGGACCCTTCTGAGGGGGTAATCATCGACCAGATCCGAGATAGCTTTGAGATTGCCCAACTGAAACGGATGGCTAAAACCACTGGAGCGATCTATATCGGAGGAGGCGTTCCAAAGAATTATATACAGCAATTAGGGCCCGTGAGTGAACTTCTCTTCCGAAAGGAGAGCGGCCACCGTTTTGCCTTTCAGGTGACCACGGATGATCCCAAATGGGGCGGTCTCTCGGGTTGCACCTTTGAGGAGGCAAAATCCTGGGGAAAGATTGAAAAGGAATCCGCCTATGCGGTCGTCTATATGGATGCAACCATCGCCCTCCCCATCCTGGTCGGAGCCATCTCTCAAGAGGGAAAGATCTACAAAAGAAGAAAGAGACGCCAGTTTATATGGGACAGGGATCGCCTAAGAGCTATCAAATTGGTCTAACCTTCCTCCACTCCCGAAAGTGATTCAATCCACTTAAGGTATCTAAATTTAAGAAAAAATTTACGCCGTAAGAAAGCTCCTTGTTAGAAGCTCAGTTTCTATGGGGCTGTGAGCTATATGGTTGGAAAGGTTCAAACTTTTTTATGGATTTTACACCCATTCATTACATCCAATTCAAGCCGTTCTTCAAACAGACTAAAATCCCCTAACAGCATTCAATGACCAATAGGTTGAAAATGGGATGTCAATGGTTATAATATAGTAGTAATGGAGCCCAATGGACAAAGCTCGTGGTTCCCAAGAAACGCATGCAAGGGGCAAACATCTTGTACCAAAGGACCCATTTAGCCACGGGTAGAACCCGTGGTCCTCTTTATTCGGGATAGGTGAAGTCCGATATAAAGTTTCAAATCCCCTAACGGGGTAAATAAGGAGTTTGAGGTCCATGAAAGATTCTCATTCGAAAATTCCTGACCAGAAGGAGTTAGAGAAAGAGCTCAATGAATATCTGGGTAAAAAATATGGAGACCGGATCCGCCTGGTCGTTCCCATGCTCTTTCCCAAACCCCAGACCGAAGAGATTTCTAAGGATGAGAAAGAGATCGGCGAAAAAAAGAAGAAGATCCAATTTGACCTAAAGCCCGAGGAGTTAGAGGCCTTTCTCAATGACTACATCATCCGTCAGGAAGAAGCAAAGGAGATTCTGGCTACCAAGATATGCACCCACTTCAACCGGATCAAGTTCACGGAGTTGACCAAGGGAAAGAACCGTTATGAAGGGGTGGGACACATCAAGAATAATATTCTGATGGTCGGTCCAACGGGCGTGGGCAAGACCTACCTGATCAAGTTGATCGCCAAAAAGATCGGAGTCCCTTTTGTCAAAGGAGACGCCACAAAGTTCAGCGAGACCGGTTATGTGGGCGGGGATGTGGAGGATCTTGTCCGAGATCTCGTTTACGAGGCAAACGGTGATATTGAGATGGCCCAGTACGGAATCATCTATATTGATGAGATCGACAAAATCGCCTCATCCAATCATATCATCGGTCCGGATGTCTCAAGGACAGGGGTCCAGCGGGCTCTCCTCAAACCCATGGAAGAGACGGAGGTGGACCTCCGGGTTCCCCATGATCCCATCTCCCAACTGGAAGCGATCGAACATTATCGGAGAACAGGTAAGAAAGAAAAACGGACAATCAACACAAGGCATATCCTCTTCATCATGAGCGGAGCCTTCAATGGTTTGGAGGAGATCATCAAGAAGAGGTTGAATCGGGAGGGGATCGGATTTGGAGCGGAAATCCGTTCTAAAGATGAGAGGGCAGAATACCTCAAGCAGGTGAAGGCGGAGGACTTCATCGCCTATGGATTCGAGTCAGAATTCATCGGAAGGCTCCCGGTCACTGCAATTTTTGAAAAACTGGAGATCGAAGATCTCTATGCCATCCTCAAGAATCCCAATAACCCGATCATTCTTGGGAAGAAGAAGGATTTTAAGTCCTACGGGATCGATATTCAATTTGAGGAAGATGCCCTTTATGAGTTAGCCGTGAAAGCCTACGAAGAAAGAACCGGAGCACGGGGATTGGTCAGTGCCGTGGAACGGGTGCTTCTCAAATTCGAGAAGAAGCTTCCCTCAACAAACATTCGCCAATTTGTGGTCACCCGAGAAGTGGTCCAAAACCCAGAACAGGAATTGGAGCGACTGCTCGAGGATCCCATGCACCCCGAGAGGGTGATCCGGTTTGAAAAACTCCTTTCAAAAGAGAAAAAGGAGATGAAAGAATCGATCTTGAGCAGGGAAGGAGAATTTCGCCGTCGTTATGGGATTGTCTTTCCCGAAAGCAGGATCGATCTTATTGCCCGTCGTATGGTCGAAAAGGGCTATGATGTCAACACCGTCTTTGAGGAAGTGGTAGAGGTTCAACGGCAGGTCGAGGAGTTTGAGAAAGAGTTTCAGCGGAAACATGGAATCCAGCTTCAGTTTGATGTCGAAGCCGTTGATCAGATCACAGAAATGGCCCTTGAAGAAGATATGAAGGCCGAAATGGTTTGTAGCCGATTGTTAAAGGATTATGAGCACGGAATGAAACTGATCCGGGACCGAATCGGCTGGAAGGCGTTTGTGATTACCAAGGAAGCGATCTCGGACCCGGAGGGATATCTCAATCGGGTCATCCGTGAGGCCTACAGCAGACGCTTCGATTTAGAAGCGGAAGGTAGTGGATAATGGCTCATCGAGATTATTACGAAATTTTAGGGGTCAGCAAAAGCGCCAGTGACGAAGAGATCAAGCGGGCTTATCGGAAATTGGCGATGAAATACCACCCAGACCGGAATCCAAACAAGAAGGAGGCAGAAGAGCGCTTCAAAGAGATCAACGAGGCCTATGCCGTCTTAAGCGACAAAGAGAAGCGTAAACAGTACGATACGTTCGGGGCTGAAGGGTTTCGTCAACGATTCACCCAGGAGGACATCTTCCGGGGATTCGATTTCGAGGAGATTCTTTCGGGCCTCTTTGGAGGAAAGGGACGAAGGGAATTCAAATTCGGAGGAGGAAGGGGAAGCTTCGATTTTGGAGATCTCTTCCGTGGTTCTTACGGTTTTCAGGATATGGGCCGTATGCCGCAGAAGGGGGAAGACATCCTTTATGAACTCTCGATCTCACTCGAAGAGGCTGCCTCAGGAGGAGAGAAGAGGATCTCTTATCGAAAGGATGGTAAGGTGGAGGAGGTCTCCGTAAAGATTCCTAAAGGGATACCAGAAGGTAAGAAACTGAGGCTTGCCGGAAAAGGAATGGAGGGAAAAAGGGGAGGCCCACCCGGAGATCTCTACCTTCAGATCTCCATCCGGGAACATCCGATCTTCACTCGTGAAGGGAGCGATCTGATCGTTCAAAAGGAGATTCGTTTTTCAGAGGCTGTTCTGGGAACCTCAATCGAAGTTCCAACGCTCGAGGGACCAAAGAGGATCGAAGTTCCTCCTGGAACTCAGAGCCATATGAAGATGCGATTAAAGGGGCTTGGCATTCCCCACTTTCAGGCAGAGGGCAGAGGGGATCAGTATGTTCAATTGATTGTGAAAGTCCCCAAAAAGGTTTCAGAAAGAGCAAAAGGGCTCATCCAGGAACTTGCCAAAGAAGGCATTTGAATTCACTATGTTCGATTATCATTTCTCACTCTTCAATTCCCTTCTCTTAAATTCAGAAAGTTGACTGCAGACACCAGATAGAAGACTTCAGATTTAATATTCGGAGGCTGGACATCAGGTGCTCCAGAATATTTTCTCTTCTTTAGTCTAACGCCTGAACGCCATACTCTGTTTTCTGATGTTTGAGGTCCATGGTCTTAGGTCTGACTCAGAGTCCTCTCGCCCGCGTTGACTTTTACGGTGTTCTGTTATAAATAAACCCCAAATAGCCCATTTTCTGCGAATCAGGAGGAAGGAGATCATGGTCGAGAAGATCTATGAAGAAGTTCCTGTTGAAAAGTTGCGCTGGCGATGTGATCCCAATTCATTGCCCATTGATTCAACAGAAGCCATTGAGCCCTGCAAGGAGATCATCGGCCAAGAAAGAGCCCTGGAGGCGATCCGAGTGGGATTGGAGATCGGGAGTATTGGATACAATATCTTTGTGACCGGACTGGCAGGCACAGGACGCTTCACCACGATTAAGGCCGTCTTTGAGGAGATGGATGTCAAAGGCAAGATCCCTAATGACCTCTGCTACGTTAACAATTTCAAGAACCCAGATATGCCTCATATGCTCAGCCTTCCCGCGGGCAAAGGAAATGCCTTTAAAAAAGAGATGGAGACCCTGATCGAAACCCTGAAGAAGAAGATCCCCCTCATCTTTGAGAATGAGAACTACCTCAACAAAAAGAAAGAACTCGTCGAAGGATTTAGAAACAGACAGGCGGAAATGTTTCGTGAGTTCGAAAAGAAGGTAAACAGGGAAGGCTTCGCTCTCGTTCAAATCCAAGTGGGACCCTATTCCCGTCCAGGGATCTTTCCGGTGATCGAGGGGAATCCGGTTAACATTGAACAATTGGAATCCATGGTGGAAGAGGATAAGTTTTCAAGAGAGGAGTTGGCCCGGATCAAGACGAAACAGGCGGAACTGATCAACAACTTGGAGGATATCTTCAAAGAAACCCGAAAATCGGAGAAGGAGATCAAAGATCAGCTATCCGCTCTGGATACCGAGATGATCTCTCCAGTCGTTAAAGATTCCATCTCCGATATTAAGGAGAGGTTTAATTACGATAAGATTCATCGCTACTTGGATGAGGTCCAGGAGGATATTCTCTCCAATTATCAACGTTTCAGGGAGAAAGAGGAAACGGCCTCCTCCCCTCTCCCTGGACTGGTTCTGCCTCAGCCGGTGGATACCTTTACCGAATATCAGGTCAACGTCCTGGTCGATAATTCCGAGACCAAAGGGGCGCCCATCATCGTGGAGATGACACCGAATTATCGAAACCTCTTTGGCACCATCGAGAGGGTCGTTGAACGCTCCGGCGTCTGGAAAACGGACTTCACCCATATTAAAGCAGGCTCCTTTTTGAGAGCGAACGGTGGGTATTTAATCTTCAATGCATTGGATGGTCTCGTAGAGCCTGGGGTCTGGCCTGCCTTGAAGCGAACCTTGAAGAATCAGGTGATGGAGGTTCAAACCTACGATCCCTTCTATTTCTTCGCCACAACGGCCCTCAAACCAGAGCCCATCGAGTGCAACACGAAAGTCATCATGATCGGAGACACCCATCTCTATCACCTCCTCTATAATCTGGATGATGACTTCAAAAAGATTTTTAAGATCAAAGCAGATTTTGATTCTGTGATGAAAAAGGACGATTCAAAGGTCCTCCAGTATGCCGCCTTTATCCGTAAGATCTGTGATGAGGAGAAACTGAGGCCATTCGATCGGACAGGAATGGCTGCGGTGATCGAGTATGGGATGGAGATTGCTGGAAGACAGGGAAAACTCTCGACCCGTTTCCATCTGATCGCCGATATCCTGAGAGAGTCCAATTATTGGGCTTCGAAGGATGGAAGTGATGTGGTGAAAGAGAAACACGTGGATATGGCTGTTGAGAAAAAGATTCACAGGGTCAATCTCATCGAAGAAAAACTGCAGGAGATGATCGACGAGGGAACCATCATGATCGATTCGGATGGAATGGTCGTGGGTCAGGTCAATGGTCTTTCGGTCTATAATATGGGAGACTATTCCTTTGGAAAGCCCTCGCGCATTACGGTGAAGACATCCCTCGGAAAAGCCGGCATCATCAATATCGAACGGGAAGCGGAGATGAGCGGCCCCATCCATAATAAAGGGGTTTACATTCTTTCTGGATACCTTCGAGATCGATATGCTCAGGATAAACCGATCACGATGAGCGCCAGCATCTGTTTTGAACAGTCCTATAGCGGTGTCGAAGGAGATAGTGCCTCTTCCACAGAACTTTATGGACTTCTCTCGAGCCTCTCAGGTCTTCCCCTTCGCCAGGACATTGCTGTGACAGGATCGGTCAACCAGAAAGGAGAAATTCAACCCATCGGCGGAGTAAACGAGAAGATCGAAGGGTTCTTCGATGTCTGCAAGGCGAAGGGGCTGACGGGAAAACAAGGCGTGATGATCCCACACCTCAACGTCGAGGATCTCATGTTGAGAAAGGATGTGGTTCAGGCAGTCAAGGAAGGAAAGTTCCACATCTATCCTGTGAGGACGATCGATCAGGGGATTGAGATCTTGACGGGAGTGGAAGCAGGTGATCGATTAGAGGATGGACGATTTAAAGAAGGCACGGTCAATTACTTGGTGGATAAGAAACTTCAGGAATTGGGAAAGAAGATCAGAGAGTACGAAGGAGGTAAAGAAGAAGCCGAAGAGAAGAAGAAAAAGAGAGGGAAGGCCACCTGCAATGGATAGAGTCATTCTCGACCAAACGATGACAATAGGTCAAGAAGTTTCGATCGAAGGGCCTCCTCTGGAGGCCCTTCGACTTCAGGGCGCTCGTCTGGGTAGCATCGTTACCCTGACCGATGTTGAGGGAAAGGATTTTCGAGGGAGAGTTCGACATCTTTCGAAAGAGAAGGCATCGGTTCTCATCTTTGATTCATTCCCGGCGCCTACAGAATCGCCTCTTGAGATCGTACTCCTTCAGGCTCTTCCGGAAAAGGAGCGGATGGAGTGGATCATTCAAAAGGCAACCGAATTAGGCGTTTTCGCTATTGTCCCTTTTAAATCAGAGAGGTCCATCTCTCTCGAAGAGAGAGAAGCCAAGCAGAAGAAGGCACACCGTTGGCAGGAGATCGCCATCAAAGCTGTTCAACAATCCAGAAGGGCAAAGGTCCCCAAGGTGGAACAATACCGGTCCTTTGAAGAAGCCCTCACGTATTGCGAGGGAAAGGGGGCGAAGATACTTCTCTGTGAGAAGAAAGGAGAAGGCCTTAAAGAAGTTTTAAAGCGATATGTCACCTTGAGCTCCCCGCCGGCAAAAGAGGGAGAGGGGGGATTTAAGGCTCATCATCCCACAAGAATACACGTCATGGTAGGTCCAGAAGGAGGATTTAGTGAAGAAGAGGTAAGATTGGCTGAGATAATGGGATTCATTCCTGTGAAATTGGGCCAGCGCATCTTGAGAACCGAAACGTCATCCATCGCCCTTATTGGAATTCTTCAATACGAACTCGGCGATTTGGGTTCAGCCCCTAAGGGGTGATGGGGATAGGCAACAGGGAAATCATCGCATCGGCTATTTCTACCGATCTCATTAGGGCTCTGCCTTCCAAATCAATCTTTTTGTGTTCATTTGCTTTTCATCACCCATACATCGTCCCATCTCTCATCAGGGGGGTTATCAATAAAATACCTGCACCTTTCGATATAAATTCCCGAAAGACCGTCATGACTGTTTAAAGACAATACCTCTTCAAACTTCTTCATGCTCTCGGCCCACTTTCTTGATTTATAAAGCTCAAGCCCTTCCCCGAAATAGTCGATCGCCTCTAAGAGATGGGGAAAGGATTGCTCATTATGAAAATCCAAAACCTCATAAACAGATACCGGCTGATGCTTCCCCTTGACCTTTATCCTGTCAACCTCGCGAAAGAGATAATTGCCTCTAAGTCTGCCCTTAGTGAATTCACTGATTAAAATCTTTGAATGATAATACTTGTTTGCCCCTTCAAGCCTCGATGCCAAATTGACCCCATCTCCGATGACCGTATAATCCATCCTTTTCATTGAGCCGATATTTCCTGAGATCACATAATCCGTATTCACGCCGATTCCAATATCGATGGGCTCCTTCCCCTCCGCAGCCCTTTTGGCATTGAATTCGAAAAGCGCCCTCATCATATCAATGGCCGCTTTAATCGCATTATCTTCATCCTCTCCACTACTGAACGGCGCACCGAATACGGCCAGAATGGCATCTCCTATGTATTTGTCCAGAATACCATTGTATTTGAATATGATATCCACCATGATTGAAAAATATTCGTTCAGCATTGAGACGGTATCGCTCGCACCTAACTTTTCAGAGATTGTGGTAAAGCTTCGGATATCGGAAAATAAAATAGTCGCCTCCTGTAGCTGCCCTCCAAGAACAGCCTCCCCGGTTTCCAAAAGTTTTTCAGCCACCTCTTTCGTCATATACCGCGCCATGGTTCCTTTCAGACGTTTTTCCTGCGTGATGTCTTCGAATATTAGCATCGAGCCCATAGACTCTTTTTTCACATTCATTAAAGGAACAATCGTCATGTTAATTGAGACCGTCTTCCCACCAGGAAGGTCATACTCCGTATCCATGGTAATGTCCGGTATGCCGCTGATCATGACTTGGGTCACCCGATTCGCAATCCATCCATTTGTGCCTTTAAAAAAATCTGTGGATTTCAGGTCGATCATCTCCTCCGCTCTGACTTGAAAGATTCTAAGCGCTGCGGAATTGCATTTCACAATCTTGTTATCAGCGTCGAGCGTGATGACGCCGTTACTCATGCTTTCGAGCATGCTCTCGTTATAGTTCTTCATATTTAAAACGTCGTCAAAGAGCTTTGCGTTCTCTATGGCAATGGATGCCTGCGCCGAAAACGCCCTAAGACGTTTTTCATCGACGGTTGTGAAGGGACCACCCCTTTTATTCAAAACCTGTATGATCCCTATGGTCTTTCCCGCCTTATTCATAACTGGCATGCAGAGGATTGATTTCGTCCGGTAACCCGTTTTTTTGTCAACCTCGGGATTAAAACGGGCGTCCTGATAGGCATCGGGTATATTGACCAGTTCACCGTTGGTAAAAACGAAACCTGCAATTCCCTTGTTGGATGGAATCCGGATTTCCCGGATATCTTCTCCCTGAGCCACAATTGACCAAAGCGTATCCGTCTTTTCGTCATACATAAAAAGGGTGCTTCGGTCTGCCTCAAGGATTTCAGTCGTTGTTTCCATGATCTTTAAAAGGAGCGGATAGAGATGAAGTTCCCTCGAAATGGCGGTTGTCACTTCCAGAAGCTGTGACTCCTCCTCCATCGCCTTCTTTATCTGCTCATAAAGCTGTGCGTTCTGAAGTGCGGCGGATGCCTGAGAGCTGAGCACTTCCAAAAGTGTAATATCGTCCTTTGAAAAATTGCCCTCTTTCTTATTAAGCGCTTGAAAAACTCCGATAATCTCGTTGTTTCTCGACTTAATCGGAGCACAAAGGATATTTCTCGTGCGATAGCCTGTTTTTTTTGTCCACCTCTTTGTTGAACCGAGGGTCCGAATAGGCATCGTGAATGATAATCGGCTCACCCTTTGTAAACACTGCACCCGCGATCCCCAGATGATTAGGAAACCTTATCTCATTGACAAGCCCCCCTTCGGCAACCCTTGAGAAAAGCTCCCCTGTCTCCTTATCGTTCAGGAAGATGGTGCTTCGGTCTGCGTTCAGAATGTCTGATACAATGGCCACCATTCGTTCAAGAAGCCTGTCAATAGAGATAGTATCCGCCAGCCGTTTCGATATGTCGATAAAGGCAGTGATTGTATCAAAGATTTCAGCAACCCTTCCGATGAACGTCTCCTGCCTCTTTTCGCTCATGGCGGCAAGCATCTTTCTGATGTCTTCCTGTTGAAGCCTATTCTTAAGGATGTGACTGACAATTTCGATGCTGGTTTCGAGTTTAAATCCACTTCTTTGGACAGAAAGCGCTTTGAAGAGATCCTCTTCTTTTATAAAAAAATCGGTAAGGATTTCACCGAGTCTTCTTCTCCTCCCCTCAGCACTCTGTATTTGAAGGGCTCTTCTCAGGTCCTCTTCTTTAATATATCCGAGATCAAGAAGTATGTCGCCTATCCTGTCCGACATGAAAACAAACCTCTATTCGATAACCACTCTCCCCAAAATGCCATTCAAAAAGGATTAATGATCGCCTCTGGATTGAATGTCCATCCTTTGACAAGCTCAGGGCAGATCCTTCGCTCATCGAACCCTACATAAGATATTAGATATCTAATTGACAAGAGTCAATAATGGAATGTCTACTCTTTCTGTCGATTCTCGAAACAGACAATCGCATCAGCGATCGGAGAATCCTTAAGCATAAGATCTCCGGCCCTCAGAGTGAAGCTCCTCCTTTTTGAAATAGCATTCGGCTTTTTTGACAGCAGGCCACAGTCCCAGGTTCATGGGGCCGAAGATGATCAGGCTTCTTTTGAGATGAAATGGATGGAAGATCCTTTTCGCCATCGAAGCAGGGGAATAGAAAGACCGATTCACCTTCCAGAAACCTTCTTGAAGCTCCTTCACACTCATCCTCTTCGGCTGAAAGACAACGGTTGCCATATCGTACTTCGACCAGTCCTCGGTAAGAATCCTTCCCTCCTGTTTCAACCGATGATAGATCCTCGTCCCTGGAAACGGAGTGAGAATGGGAAGAAAAGCCCCATCGATCCTGTTCCGGTCGGCAAATTCTAAAAACTCATCAAAGACCGAAACATCGTCATAGTCGTATCCAAAGACAAAGGAAGCATAGACTCCAATGCCTGCATCGTGAAGCCTTTGAATCCCTCTCTCGTACATCTTCACCCGATTGATTTTCTTTCCCATCAGGTCGAGGTTCTCTTCGCGAAGGCTCTCAAAACCAATGAAAAGTCCGTGGCATCCGGCTTTGGCCATCAGTGAAACGATCTCCTCATTTTCGGCAACGTGAATCGGCCCCTGGCTGACCCACCGCAGTCGGTATCGGGAAAGCATGCCAAACAGTTCTCTGGCATAGGAGAGATTGCCTACCATATTATCGTCTACAAAAAAGATGTAGGCTTTTGAACGCTCAAGCGATTGAATCTCTTTTTCAACCTCAGAGACCGGTCTCATCCGGTAGGTTCTTCCATGAAGTGCAGTCACGGAACAGAACTCACAGTCATAAGGACAACCCCGAGTTGTCTGAATCAAATTGTGAAAGAGGTAACCCTTTGGAGGAAGAAGATCCCTGCGGGCAATGGGAAGCTGACTCAGATCGGTCCGATCCTTCTGTTGATAAAAAGGTTTCAGTTTTCCCATTTCGGCATCTTTTAGAATCTCCGCCCAGGTCTCATCCGCCTCTCCGATAGCCACCCCATCGGCATGCGCTTTGGCTTCTTCAGGAAGCCAGGAAGCATGGACTCCTCCGATAACTACCTTTCTCCCCCTTTTTCTAAACTCATCTGCAATTTCATACCCTCTCGGTGCCAAGGGTGTGATCAGGGTGATGCCGACCAGATCGACGTCTCGATCAAAATCAATCTCTGAGAGGCTTTCATCGATGATACGAACCTGATGTTGTGGAGGAGTCAGACCAGCGAGGAGGGAAGTGGAGAGGAGGGGAAATTTAAATGCGATCACATCCCAAAAACTATCCTTAGGCCATCTGGGAATGATCAAGGAAATTCTCATCTACGTTTGATTCTCCTGAGTAGCCTCTCGAGAGATCTCACCTCAACATCTTGTGGAACATGCCACTGAAAGCTCTCTTCAGGTAGAGATGAATTGACAGAAATCCCTTTCAATCGAAGTTCGATGCGGGTTTCCTTCTCCAACAGTTCGATCTGGATTCGATTCGGAATCTCGTTCCCTTCCTCCTTCTCGGAGGTGATTCGGATCTCCCCTGCCTTTGCCATTACATTCTCATACTGGGAGAGCTCTCCCCAATAGGCCCTCTTTTGTGGCGGGATGAGGAGGAAGAACTCACCACTTCGGTAAAGAGCATCGAAGAGCCCCATCCCCAAGGGATGATAGCCGAGGAGCCTCAATCTATCGGGCTTTTGGTAAAGGAGAAATCCATTGAGGAGAAAGTTCATTTCCTCTCCTTCTCGCACTGTCTCAATCCGGATGGAGGCTCTCGCCTGTAGGGATTCAGCAGCGGAAAAGGTTTCAAGGAGTTTGGCGATCGGATTTTCAAAGGGCGGCCTTTCAGGGGGAATGATTTCAACCTTCTTCGGACATCCCCAAAGGATAAGTGACAGGAGAAGAAGACTCAAACATGTGTACCAATATCTTTTATCTCCTCTCCGTTTCCCCCTCACCCCATCCCTCTCCCCCGGGGGGTGAGGGGACAAAAACGGATAAACATATACGTACAATCTGCGAATCATTTAAAATTCTCCTCTTTCAAATCTGTTCCAGATGGCTTCCGCGGTCAACTCTCCAGAGGCCACCACTGCAGCAATCCCTCCACCGGGTGATGTCCAGTGTCCTGTTAAAAAGAGATTGGGAATCGGAGTGGTGCGCTGGAGGCGGTGGATTCCGGATTGGCTCGGAATCTGTGCCCATCCATAAGCTGCTCCTAATTGGTTACCCGTCCATCGCTCAATCGTCTTTGGAGTTGCCTCGGTCCTCACAAGGATCCTCTTCTTCAAATCAGGAATCAGAACCGATGCCCTCGATACGAGAGATTCAGAAAGTTCATCTATAATCTTTGAGCCCCAACCTTTGCTGAAATGATAGGGAGCCTTCATGCTCAGGCAAAGGGTGCTCTTACCTGGGGGGGCATGAGAGGGATCGACTCTGGATGGGGCAAGCAAGTAGAAGGGTGCTTTCTCTGGAATTTGGTTCTCATAAAGGATTTGATACTCTTTAGAGAGCTGATTGTCGAAGAATACTTCGTTATTTGAAACAGGAAGTTCTTCCAAATCCCCATCGATTCCAAGATAGAGGATAAAGTAGGAGAGAGAAGGTCTCATCCCATTCAGTTTTGACCGGAAACTGTTTGGGATCCGATCCTTTCCAAGAAGGGAGTTAAAGGTCTTTTGGGCATCGACGTTGGAAATGATGAGCTTTCCAGTAACCTCTGCTTTGTCCTTTAACCGAATGCCAATCGCCCTCTTCTCTTCCATCAGAATTTTTTCAACTTCGTGGCCAAGCAAAATCTTTCCCTTTCTCTTTTCAAAAGCCTCTCCCAAAAGGAGCGGAAACCGCTCCACCCTCCCCTTCACACAGGAGACGCCGTGATCAAAATAGGACATCTCGATCCCTGCCATACCCACCACCGAAATCTCCTCGGGTGGAAGCAAAGCATAAGAACTTCGAACCGAAAGGATGGTTTTCACGAATGGATTGGCGATGTATTCATTCAGGAGTTGTCCAAAAGTCTGATCTTTATATCTTAAAAGGAAAGGAATTTGGGAGTTGAGGGAAGAGAGATCGAACCAGTTAAGCGATGAAGGCATTTGCGAAAACTCATTAAAGATCTTTCTCAGAATCTTATAAACCTGCTCAATGCCTCTTCGCTCCCCTGGAAACAGACTTGAAAGATATTCGATATGGGTTTCAATCCGAGAGGACTGAACGACCTTCTGATTTGGGAAATGGTATTCCCTTGCCGGTTCCAAGGAAATGAAGTGAATCTGGTCAAGGAGGTCCAGTTGTTTCAGCAGATTCCAGATTCTTCCACCCTCCTGGCACTCCCCTAATGATTGTACGGAAAGATCAAAAGAGAAACCCTCTTTCTCGAAAGAAGTACAGCACCCTCCTATCTTCTCATTCTTCTCAACGATTAAAACGTTGAGCCCCTTCTGGGCTAAGAGACAGCCACAGGTAAGACCTGCCACCCCTGCTCCGATGATGATGACATCCATCTCAGACATGATGCATTCAGTATAACATAACCTTTCTTTTGGCGTCGAATAGGTTGAGTTTACCAAATGGCCTGGTTGATTCTTGAATATATCGGTGGGGAAAACATTTTCGTCCCCAAAGGGAAAATAAGAGGAAGGTGATGCACTACTTAGGGATAGAGTTTAAACCTGATTGAGATATTTGAGCCTCCATTTGAAGATCCATTGAGCAAGGCAAATCTGATCTTTCTCTTTTCGGGTTGACCCAAAACGATCTTCAAATCAGATTGAGGATCAAGACGGGTCGTTCCAATCGTCGGTGGAATGATCCCATGATAGAGGCTCAATGCGATACTGCATGCCCTGATTCCCCCTGAGCCATCAAATTCTCCGATCAACGATTTAAGAGCACTGACAGAAATCTCTTTGGCCCTCTCCCCGAAAACCTCTTTAATCGCCAATGCCTCTGCTCGATCGAGATCAAGGGTTGAATTTGCAGCTGCGGAGATATAATCAACCTGAGAAGGATCTTCGGTAGCCAGGGACATCGCCTTTGCAATCGAATGGCCTTTCTGGTCATACCGGAGAACACCGTCTGTGCTTCCTGAGAAACCTACGCCTGCCACTTCTCCGTAAATTCTGGCTCCCCTCTTCTCCGCATGCTCCAATCTCTCCAAGACGAGGACTCCACTTCCCTCACCCAATACCATCCCATTCCGATCCCGATCAAAAGGCCTCATCCCCTCCAAGCCCTTTTCCTTCCCGGGCGATAAAGCTCCTAACCGCGAATAGACATGATAGAGGGGCTCGCTCAATTCATCGCCTCCGCCTGCAAAAATAAGATCTGCTTCACCCTCTCTCAATAGATGGCAGGCATAAGCCAATGCCATCTCTGTGGATGTCTCTTTGTGGGAAAAGGTGATATTCGCTCCTTTAATCCCATATTCAATGGCGCAATGGCTGGTGATCGCATTGGGCACTGCGGTCTGGAAGAGAAGGGGCTGGGCTCCTACAGGACCATCCTTTAAGAGGGCTCGAAAGAACTGATCCACTGTATCCGAACTGCCGAGTCCGGTTCCAATCGAAATTCCCATTCGTTGGGGATTCTCTTTGCTTAAATCGAGACCCGAGTCATCAATGGCCATCTTAACGGCTGAAACCATGATCTTACCAATCCGATCCATCCTTCTAAGATTGGCTGGCTTGATAAAGGTTTTAAAATCAATCTCCGGAAGTTGAGCCCCTAATTTTGAACGGTAAGAACTGACATCAAATCTCATGATTGGTTGGACCCCGGATATTCCCAGGAGGCAGTTCTTCCAGAATTCTTCTTTCCCAACTCCAATAGAAGATAGAATTCCAAGACCAGTGATGACTATGCGATCTCCCTCTGGAGAGTTCGGAGTTCGGTGTTCGGAGTTAGGATTTATTCCACACAACTTATTATCCATTTACTTACCTATTTCCCTGTTAATTTCGATATAGATTAATTGTCTCCAAACTACGAACTTCTTGACTCCGAACTGAACTTTTTAAACACCAGACAGACATTATTACCACCAAAAGCAAATGAGTTTGAGATGGCTACCCGAACATCCTTTTTGATCGAATGATTTGGCGTATAGTAAAGATCGCAATGGGGATCAGGCACTTCATAATGAATCGTGGGAGGAACGATTCCGTTCTTTATCGTCAAAACGGTTGCCACAGCCTCAATGCCTCCTGCTGAGCCAAGGCAATGTCCGATCATGGATTTAATCCCGCTGATGGGAATCTCCCTTGCCCGTTCTCCGAATACCCTTTTGATGCCTCGGGTCTCAGCGATGTCATTAAAGAGAGTGGCTGTCCCATGAGCATTGATCGTATCCACTTCTTCAGGGAAGACACGGGCATGAGACAAGGCCATTCGGATCACCCTTTCGACACCTTCCCCATTGGGCTCTGGTGCAGTGAGATGGTAGGCATCCGCACAGATGCCATATCCGATCAGCTCAGAAAGGATGGGAGCTTCTCTTCTCAGGGCATGCCCCAGTTCTTCGAGAATCAGAATACCCGCTCCTTCTCCGATGGTTAAACCCTGCCTCCGCTTGTCAAAGGGCTTACAGCTTTCAGGGTCAACCAGTTTAAGACTGCTAAATCCGCTGAAGGAGACCTCACAGAGGGAATCACTTCCACCGCTGACCATGATGTCGGCCAGACCCATCTGAATCAGGTCAAAAGCCACTCCGATCGAGGCCGAGCTTGAAGAACAGACCGTTGCCGTGGTTGAACGGGGACCTTTTAACCCTGACTCGATGGCGATAAGATCGGTCGTTGTAGCAAGAGAGTAAGAAATGAGCAGCGACGGAGAGGGTCTCCCTTTTCCCAGGTAGACATCCCTGAAATACTTTTCAACCGAAAGAATGCCACCTGAGCCTGCTCCTAAGAGGACCCCTACTCTCCTTTTGTCAATGGAATCCTGGTCAAGCCGGGCGGACCTCCATGCTTCCCTGAAGGCAATCAACCCGAATTGGTCACACCGGGAAAGCCTGCGGAGCTCTCTGGCTGTGAAATGGGCAGAAAGATCCAGACCCGAAACTTCAGCGGCTCTCTTTATCCGATAGGCTGAAGCATCAAAGGCGGTGATTTCCTTTGCTCCATCTTTACCCTGGATGAGGGAGTCCCAGAATTCTGGGACACTATTCCCAACGGCACTGACCACTCCCATCCCGGTAATGACGACTCTCTTTCTCATTTGATCTCTGTCACTTTCACATCCTTTGGAAGTCGAACCTCAACATCAGAATCCGAAAGCCCGGTATTAATCCTTATATTCGAGTATTGAAGCGTTGTTGTATCTCCATTCCTTTCGACCATCTCCATGCCAGTCATGATCCAATCCCTCTTTGAGATCCACATCTTCGTCTTAACAAATAGCGGATCTTTCAGCTTCGGGAGTATTTCGATGGCAAGAGAAAACTCTTTCTCCTCAACAATCCTCCACTGAGCCAATTTCTCCTGAAAAGGATCCTTTAAGACGATGAGGTATTTCTCGGTGAGGGGATTTCCCTTTATGTGGTATCGTTCTGCCATCTTCTCCTCTTTGAAATAGAGAAGAACGGTCTTGCCATCGAAGACCATCTGGCTGCTCTCTGGAGGGAAAAATTCAATAAAGAACTTATCCGGTTTTTTAAAACGAACCCTTCCTCTCGAAATCACCTTCTCCTTAAATAAGGAGATCCTCTTCTCTTGAACAAGATCAGCTGTGAAATCGTTCATCTTCTCGCGGACCTCTCTGATCCGCCTCACGACCTCGTCCACGCTCAGGGGCTGCGCTTCAACGGAAGTTAAAGGCACGAAAAATGAAAGAGACAAAACGAAAAAAATTATCTTCGTCATAAAGAATTACCCTTTAAATCCTAAGATGGTTTTGCTCACTCCCGGAAAAAGAAATTTTGAACCGCTCAGGTAGAAGAGGGCTTCGGAGAGATTCCCAAAAATAATCGAGGCGATCTTCTTTCCTGTATCAGGTGGAAGCGTATATCCACCGATCAGGTGCCTCCATTCTTTAAAGCCTCCCCTTTTCAGACACTGCTCGATTATTTTAGGGGAAAAGTCAGCCAGATGGGCAGGCAGATCATAGAGGTGATTCTCGATGCCAAAGAAACGGAGAAGGTTTTTAATTGGCGTGGTGTGGGGATATCTCAACAGAAGAAGCCCACCGGGTTTAAGGATGCGATAACACTCCTGTAAAAATCCGATTGGTTGAGGAAGATGTTCAATCACATAAAAACCGCTCACAGCATCAAAATCTTTCTCTGGAAAACCTATTCTCTCCAAAGGTCCCTCATACACGGTTAGTTCCAAAACAGTCCTCGCATACGCCATGGCCTTTTCAGAAACGTCAACACCCGCAACCTCCCATCCTCTCCGTTTCATCTCTGCGAGAAAGAACCCAAAACCCGTTCCCACATCCAATAGCCTCCCTCTATTTTTATATTGGTCTATAATATTGGCGGCCTTCTGGAAGATGGGCTCCATCATCCTCTTCCATGCCTCGATTGAAGATTCATCCTCAGGAAGATATTCCTGATAGAACCGGAGTATGGCTTCACCGGTTGGTCTCGGGTTGAGATAGATGAATTGGCATGAAGAGCATTTGACCATTTGAAACCGTCCCTCTCTGTGCAGCAGGTTATATTCCGCCCCTCCACAAATGGGACAGGAAGTTTCCTCCATCTCAATATCTATATTTTCTCTCATCCGTTACCAGGAATGGATTCGATCCACATCTCGATGGTGCGGGTGTAAAGTTTCCAGTTCGTTAATTTTGACTGATTCAAAAAGGCGCGGCATTCTTCCAGCGTATAGGAGGAATTGACCGATTCCATAAAGCCTTTTCTGGCTTTTGGATGTTTTCCGAAAAAGAATCTCCAAAAGAGATCAAAAAGCCCTACCCAGACAAAAGAGGCATCTCTATGGAAATCAACTATAACAAAGCTCCCTCCGGCCTTCAATGTCCGTGCAACTTCATTGAAAAAGTCAACAGGACGATCCAGATGGTGAAGGGTGTTGGTGCAGAGCAGCAGATCGAGGGATTGATCGTCACAAGGAAGTGAGTAAGCAGAACCTACCTGAAACTCAATCTGATCCGCTAAGCCTGCCTCTATCGCATTTTTCCAGGCGATATCAATCATGACCGAAGATAGGTCAATGGCTCTAAAACGGATCTCCGGAAACGCCTTCGATAAAAAAATGGGAAAAATGCCTGGACCGGTTCCGACATCAAGACAATTCCCTTGCTGAATCCCTTTTGCCTTAATCCGGCTGAGCACCCTCTGGCAGGGAATCCTCATGTATTTTTTCGCCATGAGGCTGTAATACTCAGCCAGCTCACGGTCTTCAATGACTCCAGATTCTGATATGCGCTCTCTCATTCCGCTCCCTTTGCTAAGACCACTACCCCCTCCGCCACAAGTCCCTCCCCAACCATAGCCCGTAGTTTGACTTTAGCGAGATTGGAAAAAAGGCGTTCAATCTCTGCCTGAAGGAGCAGCGAATCGCCAGGAATCACCTTTCCGGTGATGCGAAACTCTTCCACCCTCGCCAGATAAGGCACCCCCTTCCCTTCCCTTTCAAAAGAGGTATGAAAGGCAAGTCCACCCGTTTGAGCCAATGCCTCCAGGATCAGAACCCCTGGCATCACCAGTTCCTTTGGAAAATATCCCTGAAGATAGCATTCATCGGCGCTCACCTGTTTAAGGGCCACAGCCTTTTTCCCAGGCTCGATCTCAATAATTCGATCGATCATCCGAAAAGGAAAAGAGTGTGGAAGTTTCTGCAAGATTTCATCGAAATCGATGAGGTTCATGGCATCCATTCTTCAGAGGTTTTTTAAACGCTCATTAAAAGAGAGAGACTATCTTAAATACTCCTTGGGAGATTCCCATGATGATGAAAATTCCTAAGAGAGAGCCGGTCATCAGGAGGACGGTTCCCTCCACCCTTCCTTTCTTTAAAAAGAAACTGACGATGCTTCCCGAAAGGATTCCAAAACCACGGATGGGAAGAGCAGAAAGCAAGATGAGACCAACATTTCCAAGAGACATCACCTTCTTCATCAGGGGCCTCTCATTCATGGCAGAGATCACCTTATCGGTTTTATGCGTGAGCCACCGAACGACAAAAAATTTCTTGCTCGATTGTTCCAACAACATACCATACACAGGAATCTGCACATAATCATAGGCTAAGGCTAAAGGGAAATAGATCAAGGCAGACATCTGATTGAGGATGGCAAAAAACACCGAGAAGGAACGACCCAGAGTAAAATGAATCAGAGTAAAGAGGAGGATGAGATTCCCTGTGCCGGTAATTATGGGTTCCATTCGCACCTCATCAGGATAGAAGAATAACATTCTCCAGGCGATATCCCCAGGTGGATGAGAGTCCTTAGTTTCAGATCCAATGTTTGATGAGTGACATAGCGAAGATCACAAGCAGGATCTGGAAATTGATAATTGACCGTTGGTGGGACGAATCCATACTCCATGGAAAGCGTGTTCGCTACCATTCTTATCCCACCCAAGGCAATCGCTTCTCCCACCATCGATTTAATTGAACTGATTGGAATCTGAAAAGCTCCGGAGGGAAACGCCTTTTTGATCCCTTTGGCTTCTAACTCATCCAAGATTTTAGATGAATTTCCAGCACCGCTGATATAATCAATCTGGATATTCTCTCGACCTCTCATTGCCAATTGGATGGATCGGCTGATTCCTTCCGATTCTTTCTCTTTTAAGGACCGCCCTACCAATCCATACTCCAAAATATAACCGTAAATCTTTGCTCCCCTCGATCGGGCATGCTCCTCTGATTCAATCACCAACACCCCTGCTCCCTCTGCTAAGATCAATCCGTTTCTCATCAAATCATAAGGGCAGGATCTCTCCCCATGTCCTTGATCCTTGGCTAATAAATTTAAATCAGAAAATCCACGAAACAGAAATTCACTCAGTTCATCCACTCCGCCTGCGAGAATAAGGTCAGCTCTCCCATTTCGGATTTGATCGCAGGCAAAGATAATGGCTGCCTCAGCGGTACAGAAGGACTGCACGAGTGTGCAATTGACTCCCTGAATGCCAAGTTCAATGGAAACATGGCTTGAGGCCGCGTTTGGGACGGTGTTTGGAAAAAGCATCGGATTGAGGTCTAAAAAACCTCTTAAGACCTGCCCTCGATGGAACTCCTCTGAGCTGGAGAGTCCGCAGAATCCCGATCCCAAAACGACCCCCACTCTTGAGCTATTTTCTCGGGTGACTGAAAATTGTGCGTCAGAAAAAGCTAATTTCGATGCGGCAATGGCAAATTGGCTTGCCCGATCCAATCGTCGGATCTTACTGGCAGCCATAAAATCTTTGGGATGGAAGTTTCGTACCATTCCAGCCTGTTGGGAACGAGAAAAGGATGTGTCGAAGGTTTGGATCTTCTCAATGCCTGATTTTCCTACCCTCAGACCCGAGAGAAATTCTTCCTTCCCAATTCCGATCGAAGAGACAACCCCCACCCCTGTGATGCAAATTTGTTTACTCATAGACCTTCTCTTCTTCGCCTTCGAGGTCTCCGGCATCCGCCTCCACATCTCTCGCTTCGCTGATCTTCCCTAAGACCTCCTTATAGAATTCGTGCTGGATGAGAAGATTCATCACCTCATTTGTGCCAGTCCAGATCATCTGAAGCCTGGCATCCCGGAAGAAACGTTCGATGGGATACACATTCGTATACCCGATCCCTCCCATCACCTGCATCGAGTGGTTGACGACCTCCCAGAGCATCTCTGTGGAAGTCTTCTTCGCCTCAGAGACCATCCGTCTTGCATCCAGGCCTTCATCCACGTGCCTGGCTGTCACATAAACGAGACTTCGAGCCGCATCCAGCTTGGCGATCGAATCAGCGATCTTAAAGCTGACCGCTTCAAATTTTCGGATCGTCTCCCCAAATGCCTTTCTCCGGTTGCTATATCGGGTTGCAATCTCCAGACAGCACCTCGCCATCCCAAGGGCTCCGGCTGCAGTCGTTAACCGCTCAGGGATCATCATCTGATTGAAGACCAGAAACCCACCATGGAGCGGACCCACAAGGTTTTTGGCCGGTACTTTAGTATCCCGAAAATAGAGCCTGCCGGTCCCTCCTCCACGGGAACCCAGTAGACCGTAAACATGTTTAACCTCTACACCCATCTTCCTTTCGACGATGAAACAGGAGATCGATTTATGAGGTTCTGCCTCAGGTGCTGTCTTGGCATAGACGATAAAATAGTCCGCTCCTTCTGCGCCCACCACAAACCGTTTCTGGCCATTGAGTAAATAATAATCGCCATCTTTTTTAGCGATGGTGGTGGCACCAAAAAAGTCCGATCCTCCCCGCGGCTCGGTCAGCGCCTCTGCACAACAGAGCTTTCCCTCAAGGGTGGGCTTCAGATATTTCTCTTTTTGTTCTGGAGTGCCAAAACGATGGATTGCTTCACCACAGATGCTTACCAATGAGTAGAGACAGGTCATCCCCGATCCAAGAACACCAATCTCCTCAATGGCCGCCACCTCTCCGGTCCATTTCATCCCTCTGCCTCCCCATTCTTTGGAGAAACGAAGACCAAGAAGGTTCTGGGCAGCGAGGCTTTCGATGAATTCCTTCGGATACTTCACCTCATCAGCATCCATGGCCCGAATAAGGGAACTCGGAACCTTCTCTTTAACGAATCGTCTGACCTCATGTTTTAACTCCCGTTCTTCATGCGTCAATAAGATTTCGAACATAGCCTCCTCCTCATTTCGATAAAATTTGTCGCTTAGATCATCGTTTACAGGAATTCTTTACCCAAAACCCATAAAGAATCAAGAAAATTTTTTGTTTGACAGCATGAGGAGATCAATTGAATAATAGGATGCATAATGGAGGAGTGAGGGTTACGGTGACGAAGCCTACATCGTTTATATGAGGTTACGCTCAACGTCCTTTAATTGTTTTACCTAAACGTTACCGATAATCGAAACGGGCCTCGCTACCCTAACCAAAAGACGAAGATCGAACTTCGATACGAGCTTCGACAACGACGAACGTTCATCTCATTTAACGAAATTTGGACTTCCCAAGGAGGGACATAATGAAAGAGACGATCAGGAAGAAGGCAAAGGAGTTAGGGGCAGACCTTGTCAGTTTTTTGAATCTCCGAGACTACATCAGCCCACGTTCTCCGGATCCTCATCGATACCTTTCTTCGGCTCGATCCATCGTCGTACTGGCTTTTAAGCCCCTTGCAGGCGCTTATCATTATCAGGAGAATACCTGGAGCAAGATGCCATCTTATCTCTATGGCATGGAAGCGGCTGGAAATACAGCAGCCTACCATCTGGGAAGGTTTATCGAAAGAGAATTTAATGCGGAATCCTTTCTCGTCCAGGCCCATCGTCCTTTTGAAATCGATGAGGAAACTTTTCGATCACCCATCGGCAGTGTCTCGCTTCGTCATGCGGCCGTTCAAAGTGGATTGGCTGTCTGGGGTAAAAATACCCTTGCCCTCACGCCCCAATTCGGACCTCGGGTCATGTATCTTGGACTTCTAAACAGCCTCGATTTAGAATCCGATCCGCCTCTAAAAAACTACGATCCTTGCGCTACATGCGGTTATGACTGCAGAGCAAATTGTCCTGGAAAGGCATTTACAGAGGATGGACGCGTACTGAGCCACCGTTGCGTTCGGGTGAGCCAGCCCAATGATGTTGGAAACTTTATGCGTTTTTTAATTGAAATCGCGGAGAAACCTACGATGGAAGAACGACTTGAGATGATGAAATCACCCCGCTTTTTCCGCCACCTCCAATATCTCCAATTTTTTATCCACTACCACTGTGACCAGTGCACCCGTCACTGTCCTGCCGACCTCGAGGCCTCCGTTGAAAATTGAGACTTCTTTACCCCGTTAGAAAGCCCTGCTTCTTGCCCCTTACAAAGCTTGGTTTCTATCGGCGTGTCAGTTTTCCCGTTAGATGGGCGAAGGTCTTCTAACAGTGTTTACTGGACGGCCTTTCGATTTTTCCTTTAAGATTTCAATAAGATACAAATTATCTTGCTATTTGATTAAGAATGGCTTATAGTTATGCAACTTCTGGCTCCATAGGGTCTTTTGTTTTCGAAGATTGGAAAACCGCATAGAAAATTCAGATAAATTCTTAGCGGTTTTTTTTATAAGGTGCCAGAATCCCTCCTATTCCAATGAAATCCATCACAATGAATTTACGGAAAGAATTTGAAAAGGAGAACAGTTTGGAAGAGCAGGAGGCAGAGAACCCTTATCTGTTGGAATTCAACGAAGATGCTGTCCTTCTTCCCGACGAATTGGATATCGATATTCCAGGTGAGCTCCTGGAAATCGAAATGGAAGCTGAACATGCTCAAGGAGCAGAAGAGGAGGAAGTCGCCGGAACAGAATATGAGGGTCTTTCCAGTAAGATGGCCGATCCAGTCCGTATCTACCTCAAGGAGATGGGTTCTTTCCCATTATTGACCCGAGAGGGAGAAGTGGAGGTGGCCAAGCGGATCGAAGACGGACAACGGGCAATCCTCCGTGTTGTTCTTAGCTGCCCTATAGCAATTAAAGAAATCATCTCTATTGGGAAATCTCTCAGGGCCGGCAGGAATCGGATCGGCGAAGTGATCAATGATGCGGATGATGTGGGTATCAATTCTAAAGAAGAAAAGATTCTGAAACAAAAATCCCTTAAACTCATTGATCAAATCCGCAAAGGAACGCATCGGATCCAGCTTCTTCACAAGAAATGGAGGGTCTTAAAAAAGAAATCTTCTAAGAAGAAGATGGAGGAGGAAATTAATCAAGTACAGAGTGAAGTGCTAACGGCATTTAAACAACTCCAGTTAAGGGGAGACCGGATCGATCGAATCGTTCAGAAGCTGAAGCAGTTGAACATCCAGGCAGAAAAGGCCAGGCAGGAGTTGAAAAGGATAAAAGGACATCTGGAACATTCCGCTCCGGCAGACAAAAGGCGCGGGCTTGGGAAGGGAGGTCGGAAACGGAGAGAGTGGGAGGAGAAAAAAAGGATTGCACGAAATCTCAAACGCCGAATCAGCAGGGTGGAAGAGGAGTGTGGCCTCTCCTCAAATCAGCTTAAAGAAGCAGTCAGGGCGATCACGAAAGCAGAGGCCCGAGTCCTTGAGGCAAAAGCTGAATTGATAAAGGCCAATCTGAGGCTGGTCATCTCCATCGCCAAGAGATATACGAATCGGGGCTTACCGTTTCTGGATCTCATTCAAGAGGGAAATATCGGCTTGATGAGGGCGGTAGAAAAGTTTGAATATCAAAGGGGTTATAAATTTGGAACGTATGCAACATGGTGGGTTCGCCAAGCCATCACCAGAGCCATCGCCGATCAGGCCCGCACCATCCGTATTCCCGTCCATATGATCGAGGTCATCAACAAACTGAACCGGACCTCCCGAAATCTTGTTCAAGAGATGGGACGGGAACCCACCCTTGAGGAAATTGCTGAAAGAATGGGGATATCGTTCTCTCATCTCCAGAAGATTTTAAAGGCAAGTAAAAAGACCATTTCCCTCGAGACTCCGATTGGCGAGGAGGAGGAGAGCCGTCTGGAAGATTTTATCGAGGACAGAGATTCCCTTTCTCCACAGGACGCCACCATCAGTTCCAATCTGGTGAAACAGATTCAAAACGTCTTCTCCACTCTCGACAAGAGGGAAGAAAAGATTTTGAGAATGCGATTTGGGATTGGAGAAAAGCACGACCATACCCTTGAGGAAGTGGGGCAGGAATTCAAAGTGACTCGGGAACGGATTCGCCAGATTGAAGAAAAAGCCCTGAAGAAATTGAGGCACCCCAGCCGGGCAGAGAAACTGAAGAGTTTCACCGAATCCTAAAACGTAAAAAGTTCTATTCCCCCTGATACATTGAGCACAATGCCGGTGATATATCTGGCTTTGTCCGAAGCTAAAAAGAGAACCGCATTGGCAACATCTTCGGGCTCTCCTGGCCTTTTGAAAGCAGTCCTTCTGATCAATCTCTCCCTCAACTCTTCTGGAATTGCATTGAACGGCTCTGAATTGATAATTCCAGGACAGACGACATTGCAGGTGATCCCATACCTCGCCCCCTCCAGGGCCATGGTTTTCGTCAATCCGATGACGCCGGCTTTGGTCGTGGAATAACTGGCCTGACCAAATCCGCCGATAAGGCCAACCACCGAAGCCATATTGATGATCCTTCCCCATCTCTTCTCCTTCATAAAAGGCCAAACCGCACGAGAACAATTAAACGTACCTGTGAGATTGACCCGAAGGTCTCTTTCCCAGAGCCCGTCCCTCTGGTCCAAGAGCTGACCCCGATGGTCCAGTGTGGCAGCGCTGTTCACCAGAATATCAATGGAACCCATCTCTTTCTTGATTCGGGCAATCCCTTCTTCCACTTCTTCCGGGTTGGTCACATCCATCTTGATGACGGAAGACTTCCTTCCCATCGCCTCAATCGCTTTGGCCGTTCTCTCCGCCTCATCTAAGATAATATCCGCCAATGCGATATCCGCTCCTGCCTCTGCCAGAGCTAGTGCATCCGCTCTTCCAAGAGCGCCCGAACCTCCAGTCACCACGGCCACTTTTCCTTTAAGCATCATCTCATCTTCCTCCCTCTGATATTGATCTAAATTTACGACCTACAGCGTATAGAATCAAGAAATTATTATAAGCTTTCCAATGGTACCGCTCACACCCGATAGAATCGATAACCGTCCAGAGGGTTGTCTTAGAGACTCGGTTTGAGTTAAATAAAATTCATGAAGATTCTTCTCATCTCACCAGAGCGAGAGAGGAAGAAAGAGGAAGCCTTCCTTTTCAGGCTCGGGTTTTTGAATCTTCCCTATGTGGCGGCCGTGACTCCTCCAGACATAGAGGTCAAAATTGTTGATGAAGCCTTTGAGAAGATCAATTTTGAGGAGAAAGTGGATCTGGTGGGTCTTACAGCCCAGACCCCCTCAGCTCCTCGGGCCTACCAGATCGCTGAAGAATTCAGAAAGAAAGGGGTTCCCGTTGTCATCGGAGGAGTCCATGTCAGCACACTTCCCGACGAAGCGCTTCAACACGTTGATACAGTCGTGATCGGCGAAGCCGAAGAGATCTGGCCTCAACTGATCGAAGACTTCAGAAGGGGTGAGATGAAACGAATCTATCAGGCTGACGGGTTTGTCAACGCCTCTCAACTTCCCTTACCCCGAAGAGAATTACTCAATGAAAAATTTTACTTTCCACTGAAGTTACTCGAAACAACCCGAGGATGTCCTCATCACTGCGATTTCTGTGGGGTTTCAAAATTTTTCGGTTTTAAATACCGCAATCGGCCTATTGCTGAGATAGACAGAGAGCTTGCAACTCTCTTTTCAAAAGGCCCTGTGGTGAACCATTCGCTGAAGAAGATCCTCTCACTGGTGAGCAAAGATCTTCCCTACTTTCTCAAGAAGAGACTTCTCTATATCATTGACTCCAATATCGCAGGCGATAGGTGCTTTGCCCTCAACCTGCTGGCCCTTCTGGAGGAATATGACCTTCTCTGGTATGGCCATGCTCCGGTCTCCATCGCCTTTGATACACAACTTTTGTCAGGTTTTTCAAAAAGCGGATGCATCGCCATCAACATCGGCTTTGAATCCTTTTCGCTAAAAAATCTAAACATCATGGGTAAAGGATTCAACAAACCCTCTAAATATGCTGAAGCCGTCGAAAAGATTCATGACCATGGCATTGGCATCATGGGAACTTTCATGGTTGGCCTTGATGACGATGATCCTGGAGTCTTTCAACGGATCATTGACTTCTGTAATGATTCGAAGCTCGATTGGGCGCTCACCTTTATCATGGCGCCTTACCCAGGAACGGAATCTTATTTAAGGCTGGAACGGGAAGGAAGGATCTTCTCCAGGGATTGGGAGAAGTATGACTCGCTTAATGCCGTCTATCAACCTCTCCTGATGACAGTGGAGGACCTTGAAAAGGGGATGAGGAAGATTTGGAAGGAGGTCTTTTCGCTCCCTTCGATCTTTAAGAGAATACTGAAGAGACCCTGGATTCACCCCCTCTTCTATCTGACCATGAATTTACAATTTCACCATTTGACAAAAAAATGGTAATATGATGGTTATTGTTATTCATAAATTCTGGGTTAGGGTTACGGCTATAAAGCCCGTTTCAGTTACTGGTTACGGTTTTAAAAAGGTTTACGGTGACGATACTCGTATCGAAGCAGGAAGTTCGAAACTTGAAGCTCGAATACCCAGCTTCTATGTACAGGCCTCGATATGAGCTTCGACAACCCAAAACGCTCATTTCAATTTAATGATATGGGTCCCGCAAAATGCGGGATTGCCATCAGACGAAACCTATATTTTCGAATCAGGAATATAACAACATGCTGAACATCTACTTCATTCAACTCGCTTCGCTCTTATACCTGTTAGGGACGTTATCCTACCTGTTTTACATCGTCCTGCTTAAAGATTTTCTCTCCAGGCTGGCAGCAATGATGGTTACTTTCGGTTTCGCTTCACATACCCTTGGCATCCTGACTCGGCTTCTGGAGGCGGGCTATACGCCGGTGACCAACCTTCATGAATCGCTCTCCTTCTTTGCCTGGATGATTATTGGCATTCTTTTGATTGCCAATCTTAAGTATAAGATCAAGGTTCTCGGAGCATTTCTCTCTTCCATTGCCCTCATCCTCATGCTATTTGCACTCACCCTTCCCAAAGAGATTCTGCCGCTCCATCCGGTGCTTAGAAGCTTCTGGCATCCTTTTCATGTGACCTTTGCCTTCTTGGGAAATTCTATCTTCACACTGGCCTTCTGTTGCGGTGTGGTCTATCTCATTCAGGAACACCAGCTCAAATCAAAGAAGATGGGAGCGCTTGCCAAAAGACTCCCTTCTCTCAAAGTTCTGGACGACCTTAACTACCAGGCCTTGAAATTTGGATTTCCGCTGCTGAGCCTTGGCATCATCACAGGTGCTGTCTGGGCAGAATATGCCTGGGGACGATACTGGGGATGGGATCCCAAAGAGACCTGGTCTCTCATTACTTGGTTTCTCTATGCGGCCATGCTCCACCAACGCCTCACCGTGGGCTGGAGAGGCCGTAAGGCTGCCATCATGGCGATCGTTGGATTCTTGGCTGTGCTCTTCACATTTCTAGGCGTCAATCTTCTCCTCCCCGGTCTTCACACTTACTCCAACTGGGAACCTTAAGAGAGGAGTTTAAGCTTTTCCTTAACCTGATCCAATATATCAGATATGATCGAGCTCATCATCATTGGTTTAAATCACAAAACAGCACCCATTGAGATTCGGGAAAAATTGGCCTTTCATGAATCGGAGATGGAGAAGGCGCTCCTGCAGGCCCATTCCATTCACTCATTAAAAGAGAATATGATCCTCTCGACCTGCAATCGCGTGGAGCTCTATGCCATAGTCCGTGAGCCAGAAAAAGCCGTTCAGGACTTAAAACTTTTCCTTTCCCAGTATCACCATCTTCCCCTTCAAGAATTTGAGAAGAACCTCTATCTCCTCGTTGGGGAGGAGGCGGTGAGACATATCTTTCGGGTCTCCTCCAGTCTCGATTCGATGGTCGTGGGTGAACCCCAGATCCTTGGCCAGATCAAGTCGGCCTACCAGATGGCTACGGATTTAAAGACATCGGGAATCATCCTACATCGCCTTTTGCACAGGGCATTCCATGTGGCCAAAAGGGTAAGGACCGAGACAAAGATCAGCAATAGCTCCGTATCGGTCAGTTCAGTTGCCGTAGAATTGGCAGAAAAGATCTTCGGCACCCTTGAGAAGAGAACGGTCCTGCTGATTGGGGCTGGCGAAATGAGTGAACTGGCTGCTCGTCACCTCGTGTCGGCAGGGGTTGAAAAAATCCTGGTGACCAATCGGACCTACGAGCGAGCTCGCTCTTTCGCCCTCCAGTTCAACGGAGAGGCGATCCCATTTGAAGAAATGGGACAGGGATTGAAAAAAGCCGATATTGTGATCAGTGCAACCGATGCGTCACAATATCTAATCCTTCCGGATCAGGTCGTTAAGCTGATGAAGGAACGTAAACAGAGGCCTGTCTTCTTTATCGATATTGCGGATCCCCGAGATATTGCTCCGGAAGTTGGCGATCTTGCGAACGTCTACCTATACAATATTGATGATCTTCAGAAAGTGGCCAATGAAAACATGAAGGATCGCCAAAAAGAGGCCCAAAAGGCAGAGACGATCGTCAACGACGAAGTGGCAAAATTCGTCCAATGGTATCAATCCCTGGAGATCACTCCAACGGTTGTCGCCTTGCGAAAGAAGTTTGAAGAGATTCGGGCAAGGGAACTGGAAAAGACCTTTTCGCTCCATCCCAATCTCACTGAAAAAGAGCGACAATCCATTGAAGCCATGACCACTGCCATCATCAATAAAATCCTTCACGACCCGATCACCCGCCTCAAACAGAAGGATGAAGAAGTGATGTCCGATTTCTATATCCATACCCTTCAAACCCTCTTTCAACTACCGGATCAGACAGGGGAAGAGCTCAAGGAGGAAGATTGACATGCCAGAATTCAGACAGAACATGGTTTCAAAAGAATGGGTCATCATTGCCACCGAGAGGGCAAAAAGACCTGATCAGTTCCTCCAGAAAAAGGAGGAGAAGAAACCTCTGCCTCACTACAGTCAGGACTGCCCTTTCTGTCCGGGCAATGAATCCAAGACGCCTCCCTCCCTCTTTTCCATCGAGAAGAACGGAGCCTGGTCTTTGAGGGTTGTCCCAAACAAATTCGCTGCCTTACAGAGCCATCTGACGACTGAAAGAAGACATGAGGGCCGTTTCCTAAAAGCAGATGGATTTGGAATTGCCGAGGTGGTCATTGAGACGCCAATTCATAATCGGACGATCGCCACCATGGAACTGGAGGAGGTCAGAAATACGGTGACGGCATATAGAGAGCGATATATCTCTCTTTCAACAACCGGGAAGATCGATCTCATCACCATCTTTCGAAACTATGGGGAAAGGGCTGGCACCTCTCTCGAGCATCCCCATTCCCAGATCATCGCCACACCCATTGTCCCTCCCCATGTGAGAAATCCGCTCTATCAATCCCAGCTGGCCTTCGATACTTTTGGAGATTGCATCTATTGTGGCATGATGGAGGAGGAACGACGCCAACAGACGAGAGTGGTGGAGGAGACGAACTACTTTCTCGTCCTCTGCCCTTTTGCTTCTCGCTCTCCATTTGAAACGCGAATCTATCCGAAGATCCACCGCTCCTCATTCGCATCGATCTCGAATGAGGAGTTGATGGAACTTGCTTCTGTCCTTCAGAAAACGATCAAGAGGCTCTATATTGGACTGAACGACCCTGACTATAATTACGTCATCCGCTCAGCTCCCACAGAGGATAATGATGTTAAGTATCATCACTGGTACCTTGTCATCGTCCCCAAATTGACCACGCCCGCAGGCTTCGAAATTGGGACAGGGATCTATATCAATACGACCTTGCCGGAAGAGTGTGCAGAATTTCTGAGAGGAATTGCGACCTGATGACCCTGCCAGAACTGAGAATCGGAACCCGGGGAAGCCAGCTTGCCCTTTTTCAGGCAAACTGGGTCAAAGAGAAATTACAACAGGCCCATCCTCGTCTCAGGGTCACACTGGTCAAAATAAAAACAACCGGGGATAAGATTCAAGATGCTCCGCTTGCAAAGATTGGTGGAAAAGGCCTCTTCGTCAAGGAGATCGAGGAAGCCCTGCTTGCAAACAGAATAGACCTTGCCGTTCACAGCATCAAGGATGTCCCTACAGAACTTCCCGAAGGTCTCCATCTTTCCGTCATTACAAAGAGGGAAGACCCTCGCGATGCCTTCATCTCCAGAGAAGGACTCTCTTTAAAAGAGCTTCCAAAAGGAGCACGGATTGGGACGAGCAGCCTGAGGCGTCAGGCCCAACTCCTCCATTTCAGGGGCGATCTCCAATTGATCCCGCTCAGGGGAAATCTGGACACACGCCTCAAGAAGTTAAAGACCTTAAACCTCGATGGGATTGTCCTTGCTTATGCCGGCCTGAGAAGGCTTGGCCTGGAAGCGAATATTAAGGAGATCCTTTCTCCCGAAATCTCCCTTCCTGCCATTGGACAAGGAGCCCTTGGAATCGAAAAAAGAGTGGGCGATAAAGAGGTAGAAGAGAAGATCCGATTTCTGAATGACCTCGATTCGTCAATCGCTGTTTCAGCAGAAAGGGCTTTTCTTAAGAGACTGGAAGGCGGCTGCCAGGTCCCCATTGCCGCTTTTGCCCGAGTAGAGGACAACACCCTGAAAATGGATGGAATGGTTGGGACGATCGATGGGAAGAGGCTCGTCAGGCATCATCTGGGGGGTCCGATAGAAAAAGCGGAGTCGCTTGGAATTGAGCTGGCTGAGGTTCTGCTAAAAAGGGGAGCCAGGGAGATTCTTGAAGAGGTGTATCAGAGATCTTGAATAACTAAAGTAAATACCCAATAACCAAATTTCAATAATCAAATAGTAACCAAAAATTCTATTACCAATGTCCCTAAGAATAACTCCCCCTCTTAATCTAAGAGGGGGTGGGGGGCGTTATTGGTGATTGGATTATTGATAATTGGAATTTATTTGGTCCCACCTTGTTGGGATTGGAATTTGGTGATTAAGATTTAAGAGGTTATTAAAACAAAAAGTTCTTTACTTTGAAGAACACTATCTTTATGGTGAAATTGCCAAGGACCAAACATATTTAAAGCATACTTCTGGAGGTTAAAAATTTAAACCCAATAAAAGGATTTATAATATTTTTTGACCCTCTCCCTAATAGTAGCCTGACCGGAAGGGACAGTGGTCACACAATTATTCAGTTGAAAAACTACCTTCCTGAGTCAAGGAAAAGAGCATCACAAAAATCCGATGTTGGGTCGGCACTGGAAGATTACGATGATCGATACCAAATCTACAATTCTTCACCCACCCCGTTATCGGCAGATGCAAATTGCCCCCGCCTTGAGGCGCAATGAATTGACAAAGGAGGTTGTCTGGACCTATCTTGTCGCAAAGAAATATGAAAATGATCAGCCTGTGCTGGTAAAAAAGCTGTGTGGCGTTGAGGAAAAACTGCCCGAAGATCCAAAAATCTATCTTGAGGCGTATTTGCATCCAACTCGGATCAAGATGGAAGAGAGGAAATGCTGGCTTAGTCGCTCAGATTTAGCAATAGGGTGCCTCGAGTTAGTGAAGGACCGCCAGTTAATGATAAAAGCGGCTGGGGAATGGATCTGCATCGTCGAATCCAAATTTTTCTCAGACATTGATCCTAATTTCCGATTCCCGGACATCTTCCAGCTTTCCCAATTGATTGAACACGCTTTGTTGTTACATAAAAAGCGGAGTATTCCCCCGAAACGTGTTTATGTAATCTTAGTAACCCCCCAATATTTTACGAATCAAATGGACCGTATGTATTGGCAAAAATACCACGATTACACAAAAGACCCGACCACTCTGGTTAAGGACCTAAAACTGTGCAACCTTCCATTCCTGGAGCATGACGAAGCCACCCTCCTAAGCAGGATAGAAAGCTTGAAATTGCGATGGGTTACTTTTGAAAAACTGCTCGATCTTCCTGAAATAATGGCTTCAGGCAAATTTCAAGAATTAAATTTTGCAACATGGAAGGAAATTTTTAGGGAAATAAGAATGCTTGAGTTGTACCATGAAATTATTGAAGGCAGAGACAAGAACGGTGGAGGTCAATATACAGCGCCAGTATTCAATCACCCTCAGAATATCTCTACCACTTGGGATAAGGAAGCATTGCAGACGGTTGATCAATGGTTGCGTCAACAACTCCAGACTCTTCCTGTGGGAGAACCCATCTTCGTTGGTGGTATGGCGAGAGAATCGAGAAAAATTGCCAAGGTTCAAAATAGTGGCAATTCAGAAGGGGTTAGATATTTACTATGGAAACTTCATGAAGAAGGATATGTTGATTTTTCTGATGAAACGCATTTTGTTGTAAGGGGAGAAAAATAAGTGACAGGGACACTTAATAAAGGAGGTTTGGAATGGTAAGATTTATTCCGGTCAGGTATTCAAGCACAGCCTACCCTTCTGATATTCCACCCAAAATACAGGAAGCCACAGCTAATTTTTTTAATTTTTTCAAACATAAAAAAACTCTTCAGAAAACATCGCTTCCTTATCTTTCCCTACATACCGATCCTGGTTATCTTGGAAAGAAGGATATTTTTGTCGCCTCGAAGCTCCCAAATGAATTTCCAATCATATCAGAGAATGTTTTTAATTTCGGAAATCGCTGTGTTTCAAAACTCTGGTTCAATAAAAAGTGGAGCAAAGAATTTTCTGGTTTCCTGGTAATGCTGACTGAGGGAATAGAACCTTCAAGAATAAAGGTAATAGAGGTTCACCCCCCATTTGATACCTATTGTGACTCTTTGGAAATTTTCCTTCAAATATACGAAGCTTTTGAAGAAATAGCTCTGAAGGAATTCCCGGCAGCCGTAATCAATATCAAAAACCGAGTTAATTCTGTTCCTAATCGCAAAGGTGGCAAATTTTTATTATCCACCAATCACGATATTATTAAACTATCAAATTTGATTTCAAAGTCCAATTTAAAATTAAAGCTCGTTCTCGATATTCCACAATTACTTTCAGAGCACCATGGCAATGCCTTGCTTTCAGAAAAGAAAATAAAAGAAGTTTTGGCTCCTATCAGGGATGTTAGGGATTACATCAGCGGTACGCATATATGGGGGTATGATCTAAACGAAGAAAAGGGAGGGCAACACGGCGCTGATTTGAATACATACTTTAACAATGACAAAAAGTTAAAAACTTGTTTTTTGCGAGAGATTTGTAAATTATTTAATGATGGAAAGAAAAGATATTTTGTCCCGGAGGTTGGTTCAACTACCGCAGTACAATCCATCGTTAATGATTTAAGAAATACCGGCATTGAGTTTGTAGAACCTGAATAATTTGGATTTGGAGCAGTAAAGTGGCCAGACTCTAACAGGCAGGTCACTTGTTCCACACGGCATACGGTCAGGTCTTGCAATATAGTGATTCGAGCAAATGGCTTTGTAGAGTATTAATGTAAGATATGACCCTATTGACTGTTCCATAAAAATAAAATCGACAATGGACGATAGACAATGAATAATAATCCACTCCTGGGCAAAAAGATCCTCATCACTCGTGCGAGAGAACAGTCAGGAGAATTTGCAACCCGGCTCAAGAAACTTGGGGCAGAGGTCATTGAATTGCCCACGATTGAGATGGCTCCTCCATCAAGTTGGAAGGGAGTGGATCTCGCTATCGCTCAACTCAAATCCTACGATTGGGTGATCTTTACCAGCGCCAATGGAGTCAAATTCTTCTTTCATAGATTGAAGGAAAAAGGTAAGGATCGCCACTCTCTCTCAGGCTCAAAAATCTGTGCGATTGGCCCTGCTACTGCTGAGCAGTTAAGAATGAAAGGTGCCCAAGTCGACTATATCCCGAAAGAGTTTGTTGCTGAATCGATTCTTAAAGGCTTCAAAAGTATGGACGTTAAAGGGAAACAAATCCTTCTGGCCAGAGTGAAAAAGGCAAGAGATGTTTTGCCACAAGGTTTGAAAAGGATGGGGGCAAAAGTGGATGTGGTAGAGGTCTATCGGACGATCAAACCCAGAGGTGGGGCAATGAAGTTGAAACGACTTCTGAAGAATAAGGAAGTTGATGTCATCTCCTTTACTTCTTCCTCAACGGTCCGCCACTTCATTGATCTCCTGAAAAAAGAGGTTTTAAAAAACCTTTTGAGTGGAATAATCATTGCCTGTATTGGCCCAATCACTGCGCGAACTGTGAAGGAGGCGGGCTTGAAGGTTCATATCCAGCCCAAGGAGTATACGATTCCTGGCTTAACTCAAGCCATCGCCAAATACTTTAAAAAATAACCTAACACTCAATGCCCCGTCTTCCCAAAAGTAACTCCCCCTCTCCCCCTCTTATTTAAGAGGGGGCTGGGGGGCGTTAGTGGAAAGGGAAATGTTTAACAATGGATCGAAAATCTATTGAAGTCATCTTCTTCGATCTCGGCAACGTCATTCTTCCTTTCAATCATTACCAGATTGCAGAAAAACTTCTTGCTTTTGTTCAAAGAGAGGAATTCCAGGATGCGAACAAGATCTTTTTCCACCTCTTCGATTGGCAGAACGGCCTCATCAATTCTTTCGACACAGGAAAATTATCACCCCAGGATTTTTTTTATTCCATAAAGCAATCGCTTCAACTCTCCATCTCTTTTGAAGCCTTTATCCCAATTTGGAACCACATCTTTGTTGAAGATCGAGGCGTTTCTGAAATCATTCGCTCCCTGAAGGGAAAATGGAGGTTGGGTCTTCTTTCCAATACCGACCCACTCCATTTTGAATACATCGCTTCAACATTTCCGATTGTTTCCGAGCTCGAGAAGTGGATTCTATCCTATGAAGTGGGTTATAAGAAGCCGGATCCCCGCATCTATCAAAAAGCCATCGAATGGGCATCGGTCCAACCGGAGAGGATCCTCTTTATTGACGATACCCAGAGGCACGTGGAAGCCGCCCTCTCCCTGGGAATGGAGGGCATCCATTTTCTCTCTGCCGTCCAATTGAGAAAAGAACTTAACTTGAAACTGAAATCTACAGGTCGAGCTTAAGGATTCTTGGGTCCCTTTGAAAGACCCAAGGCCTGCGAAAATGGTATTGCTTCCACATTTTAATAAGACACCTTGTGAATTTACCCCCGAGACATGGACCTCTTGTGATAATCAATAATTCTTATTGAAGTTTTTATTCAAAATGAGTAGACTTGGATAAAAATCCTACTTATCATTTAAGGGTCAATCCTCTGTGATTGAAATAATAACATCTCTGCGCAAAGCGGGCTTGAAGTGAGAATTGGAGGAGGATTATGAAAATTAAAATCTGGGGTTGCCGCGGTTCCATTGCTACGCCGGGGCCAACCACTCTGCGCTATGGCGGAAACACCACCTGCTTAGAGATCAGGACAAAGACAGGACAGATCATCATAATCGATGCCGGCTCAGGAATTCGTAATCTCGGTAAGGCTCTTTTCAAGGAGAAAGGGGCTAATCAGGTCCGTTTTTTCTTCACTCATTCTCATTGGGACCACCTCACTGGGTTTCCTTTTTTTCAGCCAGCCTATTCTGAGACCTTCTCCATCACCTTCTGCAGTGGTCCTCATGCTCAAGGTTCCATAAGTAATTATTTCACCCACCAGATGGAGGCGCCGTTTTTC